>Ga0156788_1150_pt1 | contig 48894 bp, 37 predicted proteins | sample RifOxyD3_FD_110737 | JGI IMG/M metagenome (GOLD analysis project Ga0156788, IMG submission 110737) | Deltaproteobacteria bacterium RIFOXYD12_FULL_53_23
CACTGGCTCGGAACCGTGGCTTGAGCGTGAATAAATTGGTGGAAGAAATGAGTGCTCAAGCATTGGCAGCCTGGGACACAGAAAATAGATTCCGCACGCTTGCTGCGCAGGGTAACGTGCAGCAAGCCCTATCCATTTTAAATCGATTGGATGAAGTCACCACGTAACAGTCCGAATAGATGAGCTTTTCGCCGACTGGGAACTTGCAGTCATGAAACCCTGGGAGAAACCATGGGGTCAGGTAGAGCGTTATCGCGAAACCCAACACAACACGGGTTTGAATGAGATGCAGGGAACGAACGGAAAAATGCCGACAAGCATGGCGTTTCGATTGGAGAAGCGGAAGATTTTTTTCAATCAGCCCTTGCTGGTCTTGCGGGATACTGAGCATAGCTGGCTTGAAAAACGTTTCCACGCCCTTGGCAAGACCGATGGCAACCGCATGTTGCACATATCACCTTTACCCTGAGAGGTGATGGCACGCTTATCCGGGTGATTTCGGCCCGAGACATGCACAAAAAGGGAAGGAATATCTATGAGTCCCAAAACTAAAAAAATATTGCCAATTTTTGCTTCTGAAGCCCAAGAACGTAAATTTTGAGAATCGCATGACAGTACGGACTATCTCGACTGGAGCATGGCCAGCAAAGTTGTACTGCCAAACTTGAAGCCAACAACGAAAACCATTTCCCTGCGCTTGCCCGCGCATTTGCTTGACACAATTAAAACAGTTGCCAATGCGGGGGATGTGCCATACCAGTCGTTGATCACGATATGGTTGCAGGAAAAGGTGGTGCATGCCGTGCCCCTGCACCACCCCCGACCGGGGATTTTTCTCTTCTTGACTTTTCTTATTGAGGGCGATAGTCTTTATTTATGGCTACTATAACTTTTGATACCTTGAAGTTTGTTGAGCGCCTTGAAAAGGCTGGAGTGTCGCGCGACCAGGCGACGGCTTTCTCCGAAGCACAAAAGGCGGCTTTTGCCGAGGCGTTGGACACATCGTTTGCCACAAAACATGATATAGAATCAGTGCGGGCCGATATTGCTAAATTAGACGCCAGAATTTCCGGCGAGCTCATCTTGGTCAAATGGATGCTCGGCGTCGTCATTGCAATTGCAATTGCTAATTTTGCCAAACAATTTTTGTAGAAGGAATAAATCTAAGCATCGCCTTTTACCACCCCCGGCCGGGCTTGCCCCGACCGGGGGTTTTTGTTATCTCCTGTTGACAACAACCTTTACTGCTTCCCCTCGCGGATTGACAACAGGCACACTTTTATCTAATGTGCTTAACATGAGCAAATTCAATTGGGACGATGAGAATAATCTGCTGCTGGAGCGGACCAATATCCGGCTCTCTTCCCGCGATTTGGAAAGAATCCAAAAAAAGATGTCCATCTGCTCAAACCGAATTGCGGCGACAAAAAACCTACAACCCATCCGGAGTAAAAGCCACCACCCGATCGATGCTGTCCGCTCCGGTAAAGAGCATGACCAGCCGATCCACCCCCAGGGCAATACCCGCAGCCGGGGGCATGCCCTCAAGGGCATCAAGAAACACCTCCGGCAGGGGACCTGGGACACGTCCCTGCAGTCGAATAGCCTTCTGCTCCTGCAGAAACCGGGTCCGTTGCTCCACGGAATCAACCAACTCGGAAAAACCGTTGGCCAGTTCCAGCCCGGCCACATACAGCTCGAAACGTTCGGCCACCGTTGGATCATTGGGTGACAACCGGGCCAACGCCCCAAGCGCGGCCGGATAGTCACAAAGAAATGTGGGAGTGGCGATGCCCAGATGCGGCTCTATATATTCCACCAGCAGCTGGTCGAACTGGTCTCGGGCAAGCGCCTCTTCCACCGTGCAGGGTGCGTAGCGCCTAAAGGCCTCGGCTACGGTGAGCCGCTCCCACTTTTGCCCAAGATCAATCTTATGCCCCTGCCATTCCAGCACTCCAGCCCTGCCAAGGGCTACAGCCAAATGACGCAGTAGCGCCTCGCAATCTGCCATCAGATCACGATAGTCGTTTCCTGCAGCATACCACTCCAGCATAGTAAATTCGGGCAGATGGCGGTGGCCCCGTTCACCTTTGCGGAAGCACTTAGAGAGCTGAAAAATTTTGGGGATGCCCGCCGCCAACAGCCGCTTCATGCACAGCTCCGGCGAGGTTTGCAAAAACCAGTCCTCGCTGGCAAGAGGCTCGATATGGGCTTCCGGGGCAGGGGCAGGAATACGAATGGGGGTTTCGACCTCGAGATAGCCTCGGTCGATGAAAAAGCCGCGCAGGGCCTGAATAAGAACGGCCCGCAAGAGCAGACCGTGTAAGGGAATCATAATAATCTCTCAGACGCGGTATCGGGACATCTGCCCGCTGTAATGTAAACGTTCAGCAGTGCCGCAGATGCGCGAAAGAGGCCTGCGAAGTGTGCTATTGCACACAAGCAGACCGATGACTGTCAATCGTCGGCAGCAGTGCCGACTACGCAGATGTGGTGCTGCTGGACGTTTACAGATCATTCTTTGACCCTGGTCACATACGTCCCAGTCCGGGTGTCGATCTGCAGCTTGTCGCCTTCCTCGATAAACGGCGGCACCTGGAGCACATAACCGGTTTCCACGGTTACCGGCTTGGTGTCACTGCCGCTGGTATCCCCCTTGGCCCATGGATCTGCCTGGGTAACTTTGAGATTGACAAAGTTGGGCAGGGTAACGCCGATGGGTCGGCCATTGTACTGCAAAACCTCCACATCCATATTGTCGGTGAGAAAGCTGACGGCATCGCCCAACTGTGCCTTGGAGATTTCCAACTGCTCAAAGGAGACGTTATCCATAAACATGTAGTCATCCCCCTGTTTGTAGAGGTACTGCATGGTCCGTTCTTCAAGAGCAGCCTTTTCAAGCTTGTCGTTGGAGCGGAAGGTCTTTTCAAAGGCATTGCCAGTGATCATATTTCGCAGACGAGCGCGGTACAGGGCCTGACCCTTGCCGGGTTTGGAAAAGGAAAAGTCTGTCATGATATATGGTTCGCCGTCGATCTGAACCTTTAAGCCTTTACGAAAATCAGAAGCGGAATACATACTTTTTTTCTCCCTGATAGCATTTTAAAAAAATCCTGTTTGCGGCCCCTTACTAACCGGATTCCCGCCTTTTTGCAAGACTGAAGTTCGGGTAAAGATCACTTCATCTTAGGCTCTTGCTCACCACCTCATACACATCGCGGGATAACGAAGGGCTTACGGCAATCCGTTCAAGCTGGGCCCGCATCAGAGCACGTCTGCGTTCATCATAGCGCTCCCCCCGCCCAAGCCTTGCCGCCAGACGGGCGGCAATCTGGGGATTAAGCGGATCAAGGGCCAGAATCTGCTCGGCAAGAAAATGATAGCCCCTGCCGGACGGCGCATGAAAACAAAACGGATTACCTGCGGCAAAGGAGCCCACCAGGGCGCAAACCTTGTTGGGATTTTTCAGCTGGAAGGCAGGATGCTGCATGAGGCCTTGCACCTCGGCCAAGGTGTCCGGTAGCGGGGCCGTGGCCTGCACCGCAAACCACTTGTCGAGCACCAGGGTGTCGGTCTGCCATTGCTGATAAAAATCAGCGACAACCTGCTGCCGTTCCGGACGAGAAGAATGAACCAAGGCCGCAAAAGCGGCCATCTGGTCGGTCATGTTGTCAGAGGCAGCCATCTGGTCAAGCGCCAACTGGATCGCCGCGTCGTCTTCAATACTGACCAGATAGGCCAGACAAAGATTGCGCAAGGCCCTCTGCCCTGCCAAGGCAGGCGCATAACGATATGGGCCTTTAACCAGATTAGTCTGATAGGTCTGCTCCCACAAGGGCCGCAAAGCTTGAGCCAGGGTCTGCCTGGCAAAGAGGCGAACGGCATGAATTGCCTCGACATCCACCACCTCCATCTGCTCGGCCAGATACTCCTCTGAGGGCAGGGTCAGCAACAGGGCGAGAAAGGCCTTGTCCTCCCCGTTATCTTCGGCAAGAAGCCGGGCACAGGCCGCAACAAATCTTTCATCAAGCTGCAGAGGGCGCGTTCTGAAATCCTGCACCAGCCCCAGGAGCAGACGGCTGGCCAGACACTGCCCTACCTCCCAGCGATTAAACGGGTCCTGGTCATAACGAAAAAGAAAAAGCAGTTCTTCCTCATCACAGGCATATTCAACCTTCAGCGGCGCGGAAAAATTGCGCAGGAGCGAAAGGCGCGGCCTTTCCGGCACCGCCCTGAAGCGGATACTCTCCTGAGCCTCGCGCAGTTCAAACAGGCCAAGCTCCGCCTCCGCCTGACGCTCCGGGCAGGACAACGGCATCTCTTTGCCTTGGTTATCTATCAGAGCAAGGGCCACCGGGATATGGAGCGGCTCCTTAGTCGGCTGGCCGGGGGTGGAAGGAGAGCTTTGCGCCAGTCTCAGGGTAAAGGTATGATTCTTATGGTCATAGTCGCCCTGCACACTGAGGCGCGGGGTTCCGGCCTGAGTGTACCACCGTTTGAACTGGTTCAAATCGCGACCAGAGACCTCAGCCATGGTCCGGACAAAATCATCGGTGGTGGCGGCCTGTCCATCATGCCGCGCCAGATAGAGGACCAGCCCCTGGCGGAACAAGTCCCGGCCCAGCAGGGTATGCAGCATCCGGATAATTTCAGCCCCTTTCTCGTAAATGGTGACGGTATAAAAGTTGTTGATCTCCATGTAGGCATCAGGCCGCACCGGATGGGCCATGGGTCCGTTGTCCTCCGGGAACTGCACATTGCGCAGAAGCCGGACATCGTGGATGCGCTTAACCGCGGCCGAGACCTGATCGGCGGTAAACTGCTGATCGCGAAACACGGTGAGCCCTTCCTTGAGGCTCAACTGAAACCAGTCCCGACAGGTGACCCGGTTGCCGGTCCAGTTGTGGAAATACTCGTGGGCAATAACCGCCTCTATCCCCTCGTAATCGGTATCAGTGGCGTTATCTGGCCGGGCCAGCACATACTTGGAGTTGAAGATATTGAGCCCCTTGTTTTCCATGGCGCCCATGTTGAAATCGTCCACCGCCACAATCATGTACCGGTCAAGATCGTACTCCAGGCCAAAAACCTCCTCGTCCCAGCGCATGGCCTTTTTAAGCGAGTCCATGGCATGGGCGCACTTGTCCAGGTTGTGAGCCTCCACATAGATCTCCAGGGCAACTATGCGACCGGAACAGGTGACAAAGGTATCCGCAAGTTTAAGCAAATTGCCGGCAACCATGGCAAAAAGATAAGAGGGTTTGGGAAAAGGATCCTGCCAGCGCGCGTAATGGCGGCCTTGGGGCAACACCCCGGCCTCAAGTAGATTACCGTTGGCCAGCAGCACCGGGTAGAGCTTTTGTTCCGCCGTGATAGTGACCTCATAGCGGGCCAACACATCGGGCCGGTCAAGAAACCAGGTGATCTTGCGAAAGCCCTCGGCCTCGCACTGGGTGCAGAAATTGCCGCTGGAACGGTACAGGCCATCAAGGGAGGTATTGTTCTGGGGATAAAGCTCCGTTTCAATATCAAGGACAAACCGCTCCGGCACTACCGAAATGGTGAGGGTTTCCTCATCGAGACGATACTGTTCCTGGCTCAGGGCCACGCCATCCAGGGCAATACCCTTGAGTACCAAATGCCGCCCCTGGAGCACCAGGGGAGACGCGGTCGGGCCGTTGCGCCGACAGAGCAGGCGAGAACAAACCCGCGCCCGCTCCTCAAACAGGTCCACGGCTAATGTCACCTCTTCAATCAAGTAAGCAGATGGACGGTAATCTTTAAGCAGAATGGTTTGTAGTTGGGCGGTCATGGCTCAATCCTTAAAGCGATCAACGGATAGCGGTTACCTGCGGCACCACCAGACGCAGGCCTTGTTTCAGCTGGGTAAAATCAACCGAGGGGTTGTATTTTTTGATCAGCCAGAAAGGCAGTTCAAATTCTTTCTGACACAGGGACCAAATGGTGTCTCCCGCCTTCACCTGATAGGTGCGAGTGCCCTCCAGCAGCCGATAAGCAGCGAAGAAATCGTCCACCATTTCCTTGTGAAATTCATAACGCTGAGCCTCAAAACGCTTCTTGCTTCCCTTGGCAAGCGGCAACTTGATCTGCTGGTTCACCGTCAAAGTCTGATCGTAGCGCAAGCCGTTCAAACGGCGCAGATCCCAGGCCCGAACCCCGAGCCAGCGTGCGTAATGACCAAGGGTTTCCTCTGCCTCCACCCGGACGGTGCCATAGATCTTGCCTTGCTGTTTAACGAGCTCTATCTCAAGATTGCCCAAGACCTTGGCGGGAGTCGGACTTGGACACAGTGCGCCTTTGGTGATTGATTGGTCCTTATCCTTAGCCGTGACAACATCCGGCCCAGTGGCTGTCTTCGCTGGCTTGACCGGAGATGGTGAACCAGCCGCACCGGTAAGTCCCTGTTCGTTTGCATACTGCGCCGTGATCAGCAATGCTCCTTTTTCTCCCACCCCGGGAATGCGCAGATTCTGCTCAGGACAGATTACCGCCTTTTCATCAAGGCCATTGCCGCGCAGAAGCTCGGCCACCGTAATGCCATGCTGCCGGGCGATGGAAAAAGCGGTGTCGCCCTGACGCACCTGGTACATAATAGTTTGCGCCTGATCCTCCTTGAGAATCTCCGCTGGGATATTCTCCGCCAGACGCACAACCTTACTCTGTTGAGGTACCCGTACCTCATAACCTTTGGGGATCAGTTTTTGCCCACTGTAAATGGGTTCGCGCAGGGCCGGATTCAAGGCCTTGAAGGTTTCGAGATCAACCTTGAGATACTGGAGCAGCTCGTCAAGCGGGGCATAGTTGGGCAGCGCCACGGCCTTGCTGTTAACCGGCGGCTCGATCGGCAGCGGGCCAAAAAAGGCCTGGTAATTCTTGGCCACCTCTCGGGCAGCAAGAAACTCCGAATAGAAATTGCGCGAGGCAAACTTGAACAACTCGCTTTCATGCTCCTGGAAGATTCTTTCATAATCACCCTTGGCCGTCTTGGCCCGCAGCATCCCGTTAATCCCGTGATTATAGGCGGTAACCGCCAGAGGCCAGGTGCCAAGCTTCTCGTAATTATGCCTGAGCATCCTTGCCGCGGCATGGGTGGCCTTGATCGGGTCACGCCGCTCGTCAATGGCATAGTCCACGTCCAATTTGAACTGTTTGCCCGAGGATTCGGTAAATTGCCAGACCCCGGCCGCGCCAAACTTGCTGTATGCCTTGTAGTTGAAGGATGATTCCACATGGGGCAGATAGGCGAGATCCTCGGGCACCCCATAGCTCACCATGATCTGCTTGATCTCTTCCAGATAGGCGCCGGAGCGGATCAAGCCTTTCCGAAAATTATCCTTCTGACCGGACTGAAAACGGATATTGTCCTGGGCCAGCCGAAAATCATCGATCATGGCCTTGGCGCCGAACAACCCGGCAACCCGCTTTTCCTCCATAGTCTGTGGAGAAGCACCAGAAGCCAGGGTTTTGAGAATTGCAAGGTATCCCTCCTTGGCCCGCTCTATCCGCTGCCGGTCCCGTTCCCGGGCCCCGTTCTCCCAGGTTCCCTCGACATCCAGCACCTCATAGACAATGCGCAGATCCCGCTTGTCGTGAAGCACTCCCTGGCTGGAGGGATACCTCCCGTAAATATCACGCCAAAAAGCCACATTGGGTGTGACGCAGTCGTAGAGGGGAAAGGGGTCCTGACTGGCCCGGAGCGGAGAAACACTTGCGGCGGCCACGCAGAAAAACAGCGCCGCCGCTAATAAACGAAGATGTACCATGACAGCTCTCATGAATTTCTTTTTTGACTCAGTATCCACAACGGATCAGCATGCCAACATACTCGCTCCGGCCGGGATTCGCCGCTAAAATCACCGGCTCAGCGCAGGCAAAGGGAGCGAGAACAGGCCTGCCGTCTGGATCAACCGGCCAAAGCACTGAACTTTTCCTCGAGATACGCAAGAAAAGGCCCGACGGAAAGCGGTGCGCCCGTTACCCGCACCAGCAGCTCCTGAGGCAGGTACACGCTGCCATGAGCATGGATCTCCCTGGCCAACCATTCCTTCACCTTTGCCAGATTCCCATCGGCAAGGGTCTGGCAGAAGCCGGGGTCATACTTTTTATAGGCCTCCCATATCTGGGCTGACGCCAGATTGCCGATGGTGTAGGTGGGGAAATAGCCGAAGCTGCCGTGGGCCCAATGGATGTCCTGCAGTACCCCGACGGCATCGGACTCGACCTCCACCCCGAGGTACTGCCGGTATTTTTCCCGCCAGACCCGAGGCAGCGCCGCAACCTCCAGGCTCCCCTCAATCAGCCCCTTTTCAATCTCGAAACGGATCAGGACATGGAGGTTGTAGGTCAGTTCGTCGGCATCCACCCGGATCAGGCCGGGGGTAACGGCGTTTATACCCCGGACAAAATCCTCAAGCCCCGTGTGGGCAAACTGGGCCGGGAATGCCTGTTGCAGCTCTGGAAAAAATCTCTGCCAAAACGGTCGACTCCTCCCCAGCACATTCTCCCAGAAGCGGGATTGCGATTCGTGAATCCCTAAGGAAACTCCATCATCGAGATGGCTGTGGGCCAAGCCCTCAGCAATGCCCTGCTCGTAGAGGGCGTGCCCGCCCTCGTGCAAGGCGCCAAAAATAAAGTCCAGACTCTTGGGGGCATAGCGATTGGTAATGCGCCGGTCATGGTGCCCCAGGGTGGTGGTGAAGGGATGGGCCGAGCGGGTCAGGCAGCCTCGAGTAAAATCAAAGCCCATGGCCACCAGGAGATGCTCGGCAAACTGTTCCTGGCCGGTCTGGGAAAACGGCTCGGCAAAGGCCAAGGGAGGCAAGCGGCCGGAAAACCTTTTAACCAGCGCAACCAGGGGCACTTGCAGCTCGGCGAACATCCCTTCCACCTGGACGGTGGTGAGCCCTTCCTCGTAAAGATCGAGCAACGCGTCATAGGGATGGGCTGCGTAGCCCAGGTATTCGGCCTGCTGCCGAGCCATGACCACCAGCCGCTCCAGCAGGGGCTGAAAAATAGCGAACTCGGACTGCTCCCTGGCCTCGAGCCAGGCCATCTGGGCCTGGGAGGTAAGGCGGGAAAACTCGGCGACAAATTCCTCGGGCAGTTTGGTATTCTGGTCATAGCTGCGCCGCATGACCCGCAGCAAGGCGCGATCTTCCACGGACAGGCTCGTTTTTTGCGCCTCGGCTTTCACCAGCAGGACACCAAGTTCAGGGGCCACCTCCCGACGGTGCACCAGGGCGCTCAAGGTGGCAAACTGTCCGGCCCTCCCTTCCGCGGCCCGACGGGGCATGCGCACCTCCTGGTCCCACTGCATGAGGGCCAGGGTATGGTGCAGATCAACCAGTTCGGCGGAATATTTTTTCAGCTGGGTGAGGATTTTCATTGAGTCTCCTTATTTTGCTGAAATCCCGGCTAAGCCGCCAACGCCTTCACCAACAAGGCATAGAGCAGGATGGTCAAACGTGTTGTCGCAATGGTCTGGGTCATCTCTCACCTCTAATGTTACAGAAGAAATCAGCGTCCGACACGGACAAGGAACAATCGTATTTCCGCTGTTTCATAAAACATTTTTGCCCGAATGCAATATCTCTCTTATCTTTACCCTTTCCCTTTATGTAATTTTCCGTTATTTAATTAAAAATTATCGTAACTATCCAGCTCAATGCCAGAAATGGCCAAAAACCACCATACCGTAACTATCCAGGATCATTCGCCTCAAGAACGGGAGACAAAATAAATGGGCAGTCACAGCAGACCTCACAACGACACGGCAGGTGGAGCAATCGACCGCAAACGCGAGCGGGAGCGGCGCCACATGATGCAGTTGCTCTACAAAAATGCCGATGAGCTGGCAACCAAAATGGTGCAGCGCCTATTGGACAAAAAGATTCTTGAGATCACCGACGAGGGCGCAATGCGCAAGCTCTTTGGTGAGCTGTTTGAAAAGCTCTCCAACATGGAAGAGTTTGACATGCTGTATAAGATCGCCCCGCTACGGCAGTTGGTGGTGGACCCCAACTTCCTCAGCCTCTATGTGACCCAGTATATCTGCGAAGATCTGGTGGAAAACGACAAGGTTCAGGACGTCTATGGTGATGACCTGGAAATCTACCAGGTCGTTGAATCCGTGTTCAAGGTTCTCCGCCCTAAGGACTAACTTAGGAGCCGTTAAAGAATAACATGTACTTTTCTAACCATTAACTGTACGGCTCCTTATGCCGTTTTGGTCACAAGAAACGTCCAGGTTATTTCTTTACAACGGCTTATCCCTTCTTCCGGATCTTCTTTAGATCCAGGTAGGTGTAGCCCTTAAGCCCCTTCTCATACTCGCCCAGGAGCCGCATGGCCTCATTGGGCCGCAGCCTGTCTTCCTTGATGGCGCTTTCCACCTGCCTCTTCATCTTCCGCTTCAGATCAGTGCCGGTGTACTGAACCAGGGCCAGCACCTTTTCCATGGTGGTGCCCTCGATGGTCTCTTCGATGTAGTACCCGGAATCCTCATCCTCATCCAAAAAGACATGGGCCTCGTTCACCCGGCCAAAAAGATTATGCAGGTCGCCCATGATGTCCTGATAGGCGCCGGTAAGAAAAACCCCCAGATAATAGGGCTTGCCGTTTAAATCATGCAGGGGCAGGGTGTCCACCCCTTCCTCGTAGAGATTGATGAACTTGGAAACCTTGCCGTCCGAATCACAGGTGATGTCGGCCAGGGTACCTCGACGTTGGGGCTCCTCGTTCAGCCGGTGCAGGGGCATGATCGGAAAGAGCTGTCCGTAGCCCCAATGATCAAGCAGAGACTGGAAAACGCTGAAATTACAGAGATACTGGTCAGAAAATTTGCTCTCCAACTCGACAATATCGTCAGGCTTATACTCGGCCTCCTTGAAATGCTCCAACACCCTGGCGCCGGTGAGCCAGAAAAATTTTTCCACCTCCGCCTTGATCTCAAGATCAATAAGACCCAGCTCGAAATAAACCTGGGTCTCTTCCTTGTTGTGCAGTGCGTCGTGGTAAGCCTCCAGCGGATTGCTGGGGTTGACGTGAGTGTAGTTGTACCAGGCCTCATCCACCAGTTTATGGCTGATCTCCGGCTTGGCAGGTTCTTGGACATGCTCCATCTTCTTGATGTCGCCGAAGGTTTCCACCACCAGCACGGAATGATGCGCCACCACGGCCCGGCCCGACTCGCTGACAATCACCGGATGCTCAACCCCCTGAGAGTCGCAGACATCCATGATATTATGAACGATATCCCGGGCGTATTCGTTGAGGGAATAGTTGATGGAAGAATGAAAGGTGGTGCGGCTGCCATCGTAATCAACACCCAGGCCGCCGCCGACATCGATGTACTCCAGGGCATGGCCGATCTGTCGAATCTTGGCATAGAACATGGCCCCTTCCCGCACCGCCTTCTTGATGGTCAGAATGTCCGGAATCTGGGAACCGCTGTGAAAATGCACAAGCTTGAGGCAATCGGCGAGGCCGGCCTCCTTGAGCAGATCAGAGACCTGGATAATCTCCTGGGTGGAAAGGCCGAACTTGGCATCTTCGCCGGTTGATTTTTCCCACTTGCCCTTGCCGCCGCTCATCAACCGGACCCTGAGGCCGATCATCGGCTCCACCTTCAATTCCCTGGCATAGCGGATAATGTTGGCGACTTCCTCGACTTTTTCCACCACCAGGATGATCTTCTTGCCCAGCTTGCGGCCCAGAAGCGCGGTCTTGATATAAACAGAATCCTTGTAACCGTTACAGATAATCAGGCTTTCCCTGTCTTCATGAAAGGCGAGTACCGCGAAAAGTTCCGGTTTGGAGCCAACCTCAAGGCCATGATGGAAGGGCTTGCCCGCGTCGATGATCTCTTCGACCACCTCCCGCAGCTGATTGACCTTTACCGGATAGACACCACGGTAGATGGATTTGTATTCCAGATCGACAATGGCGTCGTTGAAGGCCTTGTTGATCCGTTCCACCCGGTTGCGCAGCAGATCATGAAAGCGAATGAGCATAGGAAAATGCAACCCCTGTTCCACCGCCTCCTTGATCACATCAACAATGGCGACGGTGCCCCCCTGTTCCTTGAGCGGGGCAACAGTCACCTGCCCCCGGCCATTGATATCAAAATACCGCAATCCCCAGCGGGCAATACCATACAGCTCCCGAGCCCGATCGATACTCCAGGTCTTTGCCTCCGCTGTCTGCTGCATCTGATATCCTCCGTGCGAACTTTAGGAACCGTTACGAAATATTTTGTACATGCTGTACCATTTCGTTACGGCTCCTTATGCCGATCATGGCATCCCAAATTGCTTCACTTTCCAAACAGCGGCTTGTTGCCGAAATCAAGAGGAATAAAATACACAATTACCTCAGAAACTCAATAGTTTTTGCTTGAATATCCTCCGGCGGAGCTTGACTGTTCCACAAGGAAAAAAGGGCAGATGACAATAACTCTGGTTGTTGATCACTTAAAACTGTTCTAAGGTTATGCTAAACAGCCAGCCAGAATAATGCCAGCCCGACACGCCATGATGCCAATCCGACACCCAAACAAAATCCCCAGCCTGGTCTTTGCCAACGCCGCGGGCGAGATCACCGATTATCCCGAGCTTGCCATGGCCGGTCGCAGCGGCAGCCATTTTTCCCGACCCAACCTCGAAGACCTTATCCCCCTGCCCGAGGGCAGCGACATCTTCGTTTTGCCAGGCCGTCTGCCGGTGGGCATTGATCCAGAAACCGGCGAACCGCTCCTGGTTGAAGAAAACCCGCTGGACCCGACCGCTGGCCTTCAGGCGGTGGCCGCCTTCATGTCTCCTGCCTATACCGCCATCCACTGGGCAGGATTTGAAAAATCAACCGCCGACCTGGCCCACCTGCCGCTTTTCGCCTACACCGCCGTGGGCTGGCACGAGGGCCAGTTCTGGGTCAGCGCCTTCAGAAGCGACCCGGACAAGCGCCAGGAGATGAACCGTTTCCAGCCGGAAAGGCTTACCCGCCGCACCGAACAATGGCTCAGGCAAAACGAGCAAAACCGGCTCATCCAGCATCTGGGCAAGTGCTGCCTCACCTACCGTTGTCCAGCGGCGATCAACTACTTTCTTCGCCAATTTGAAGCACCCCTGCCCACCTCGCCGGTTTGTAACGCCCAGTGTCTCGGCTGCATCTCACTCCAGCCCTCGGGCTGCTGTCCCTCCACTCAGGATCGGATCACCTTTGTTCCCACCCCCAAAGAGATTGCCGAGATCGCCGTGCCCCATCTCAAGGCAGTCAAGGGCGGGGTAGCAAGCTTTGGCCAGGGCTGCGAGGGCGAGCCCCTGCTCCAGGTCGAGACCATCGAGGCAGCCATCTTGCTGATCCGCAAACAGACCGACCAGGGCACCATCAACCTCAACAGCAACGCCAGCCTGCCCGAGGCCGTGGCCCGTCTGGCGCATGCCGGGTTGGACAGCCTGAGGGTCAGCCTGAACAGCGCCCAAGACCTTTACCACCAGCGCTATTATCGACCCCAGGGATTCAATCTTGATTCAGTCAGGCAATCAATCCTGGTCATGAAGCAACATGGCCGCTTTGTCTCGCTCAACTATTTTATCCTGCCCGGCTTCACCGATGACCCTGCCGAGTTTGCTGCCCTTTGTGAGCTGATCGCCGAATATGGCCCCGATTTTCTCCAGCTCAGAAACCTCAACATGGATCCGGACTGGTATTTTGAGGCCCTTAAATTTAAGGAGGCCGGCCCCCCCATGGGCATCCGCCTCTGGCTCAGACAACTGAAACAACGTTTTCCCCGCCTGCGTTTCGGCTATTTCAATCCACCTCTGCGCTGAGCCAAAATGACCGCCGCCATCAAAATTCTACTCTTCCTCTTCTGGGGCAACCTGCTGCCCCCTCTGGCCAGCCTGGCTCTGGGCGACCGCTTTGCCAGGCCCCTCGACCACGGCTTCACCTGGTTTGACGGCAGGCCGCTCTTCGGCCCGCACAAAACCATCCGGGGGATCCTGGCCAGTCTCGTAGGTGGCAGCCTGGTCTTTCCGCTGCTTGGGGTTTCCTGGCAGACAGCGACCTGTGCCACAGGCCTGCTCCTAACAGGCGATCTGCTCTCCAGCTTTATCAAGCGACGGCTGCATCTGGCCAGCGGCAAATCGGTCTTTGGCCTGGACCAGATATTCGAGTCAGTATTGCCCGCCCTCTATCTGGGCAGTCAGATGCAAAGCCCGCTCTGGGCCGTGGTTCTGGCCCTGCTCATCTTCGTGCCGGTAGCCCATGCCGGCGCCCGCTTCTGGCGACATGTTCTCCTCGCGCCTCCCATGGATAATTACCAACGCCTTGTCCGCTCCACGGTACGACTGCGCGAATGGCGATCCTGTCACCAACCCCTGGCCCGCTGGCATGCCTGGTTCAATTTTTCTTCTTTTATTCACAACCGGATCATGATCAACACGGTCTTCCGGCTTTTGGGCCACTATGATGAGGGCCTTGCCAACGCCCTCAAGCTGGAGCTGACTGAGCACGAAATCATCTGCCCCACCCTGCCCAAATCCTTTGACGGCTTTACCATCCTGCTGCTTACCGATCTGCATCTCGACGGCCTGCCGGGCCTGGTTGATCTCGTCCTCGCCCACCTCGACAAGCGGAGTTTCGACCTTTGTCTGATCGGCGGCGATATCCGCATGGAAACTTACGGCCCTATCGCCCCATGCCTGAGGGAGCTGCGCCGCCTGCTTCTGCATATTCAGACCAGGCACGGCATCTTCGGGGTGCTGGGCAACCATGACTGCATCGAGATGGTTCCGGATTTCGAGGAGGCGGGGATGCTGATGCTGGTCAATGACGCGACCATAATTGAACAGGAAGGAGAAAACCTCTGGCTGGTTGGCATCGACGATCCCCATTATTACAAGACCCATGATACGGCCAGGGCCTTCAGCGCCGTGCCAGCCAACGCCTTCAGCCTCATGCTCGCCCACTCGCCCGAGGCTTATCAGGAGGCGGCCCGACATCAGGCAGCCCTGTACCTCTGCGGCCATACCCACGGCGGTCAGATCTGCCTTGCCTCGGGCACCCCCATCTACACCAACAGTCGGGCTCCTCGCTACACTGCCAAAGGCCGCTGGCAATATCAGGGGATGCAGGGCTTCACCAGCCGTGGGGTCGGGGCTTCCGGCACGCCGCTGCGCTTCAACTGCCCAGGAGAGATTGCCGTCCTCACCCTGCGCGCTGCCCAATGCCAACCAGTAACGGCCAATGACAAAATGATTTTCCCAATATGAATTGACATGACCTCGATCTTTGTGCAATCATGCTGACATGAAAACTTCTTCCCCTTTACCCATAATTCAGGCCTCGGTTCTCTTTTGGCTCATGATTCGCATCTGTGCCGCGTTTGTCGCCATCACGGGCAGTATTGCGCTTCTCGGCTGGATTCTTAGCCTGCCTTTTCTTTCCAGTTTTGGCTCTGGCACTATCCCGGTGGCGCCAAGCACGGCCATTTTATTTATCCTGTATGCTGTGGTCCTTTACCTACACTCCGGCCCTCCGCATCGCAATGCGTATTGGGCAGGCTTGATCATCCCCTCGGCAGGAGCAGTGGTTGCCCTGGTACTCTTTATTCTGTCCAGCCGGGGTATATATCTGGAGGCAGAACACCTCGGGATAGCAATCATGCATCCAGCCAGGGCAATACCCATCGGACATATGTCTCCGGTCACAGCCCTCTGCTTCCTGTTTGCCTCTCTCGCGTTTCTCTCTATCTCTACAAAACATCCTAAACTGGCAACACTGGCTGGTTTGCTTGCCGGCCTTCTGGCCGTGGGCAATTTCGTGTTTGTTTTGGCCTATGTGTTTGGCGCGCCATTACTCTACGACAGTGCTTACATTCCGCCTGCGGCCCTGACCAGTACGGCTTTTATATTTTTGGGCAGCGCTCTCTTTGTCCTTGCCCTGTCACCTGTCTGGCTGGCTCGTTTGCGCACTGAATCGTCGCCAAGCATCGTGATTAGAATAACCCTGCTCTTTGCCTGTCTGGCGATAGGCATCATTGTGGTTGGGCTTTCTATCTACCGAAACTACGAACGTGACCACCGTCGTGAAATGGAAAACCAGCTTTCAACCATTGCTGAGCTGAAGGTAAACCAGTTGAGAGAATATCGCCGGGAACGGTTGGGAGATGGTGCCATCCTGCTTGGCAACACCTCCTTTGCCAACCTTGTCCGTCGCCATTTGCAACATCCCGAAGACACCGCCAACAGCCAGGAACTTGAGGAGTGGCTGAACAAACTTCGCACGCGCTATCAGTATAATCAGGTTCGTCTGATTGACACCCTTGGCATAACCCGCCTGTCAAACCCAGCCGGAATAGCTCCTGTCACGGCAGTTATCGCCCAGCGCCTGCCAGAGGTTCTTAAATCAGGGCAGGTGACAATCCAGGATTTTTACCGGCACGACTATAATGGCAGGATCTATCTTGCCATTTTGGTTCCCATCCTCGACCCTCAGAACAGCAACCGGCCTTTGGCTATGCTCTCCCTGCGCATTGATCCGCAACGGTATCTCTATCCTTTCCTCCAGAGCTGGCCCATCCCCAGCCGCACCGGGGAGACCCTGCTGGTTCGCCGGGAGGGCCAGGAGGTTGTCTTTTTAAACGAGCTTAAATTTCAGCAAGATACCGCTCTGGCCCTGCACTTCCCGTTGAACCAAACCGATCTTCCCGCCACTCAGGCAGTGCTGGATCGAACCGGGATATTTGCAGGCAAGGACTATCGAGGCAAGTCCGTGTATGCCGACCTGCGGCCGATCCCGGATTCGCCCTGGTTCCTGGTGAGCAAAATGGACACTTCGGAAGTCTATGCACCGCTCCAGGAACATTTATGGCTCATCAGCGGCTTTATAGCAGTCCTGCTCTTTGGGGTCGGGGCAATCATGGCCTTTGTCTGGCAACGCCAGCGCGTGGCTTTCTTCCGGGAACGGCTTGGATCCGCAACAGCGCTCAAAAACCTGAACCGCGTCTATGCGATGTTGAGCAACATCAATCAGACCATCGTCCGGGTGCGCGAGCCGAAGAAGCTTTTTCAGGAGGCCTGCCGCATTGCCGTGGAGGACGGCGGCTTTCGTCTGGCCTGGATCGGCCTGCTTGACAAGAACTCAGGGGCCATCAACTCTGCGGCCAGCGCCGGGATGGATGAAGGCTACATTGCCGGGCTTAACATCATTCTGGGCAACCTTCCCTCCGATCAGGGGCCGACAGGAGCGGCCTGCCAGGAAGGCCGGCACAGCATCGCCAACGATATCGAGCATGAACCCAACATGGCTCCCTGGCGGGAGCAGGCGCTGGCGAGGGGTTACCGCTCCTCAGCCGCTTTCCCGCTGATTATCTCCGGCACAGTCCGGGGCTGTCTCAACCTCTATGCTGACACCGTCAATTTTTTCAATGACCAGGAAATCAAGTTGCTCGATGAACTGGCCTCTGACATCGCCTTTTCCCTGGAGTTTTCCGAGCAGGAAGAAAACCGGCGCAAGGCCGAGGCAGACTTGCGCGAATCGCAACAGCTCTTTGCCACTGTTGCCAACACCTCCCCTGCCCTGATCTGGATGTCTGATCTTAACAAGCAGCTCATCTGGTTTAACGACCCCTGGCTGGCCTTTACCGGTCGCACCCTGGCCGAAGAACAGGGCAACGGCTGGACCGCTGGGGTGCATCCCGACAATCTGGCGCATTGCCTGCAAAACTTCAGCGAGGCCTTCGATGCCAGGCTGCCCTTCTCCCGAGAATACCGCCTGCGCCGATATGACGGCGAATATCGCTGGCTCTTCGCTCAGGCCCAGCCCCGCTACGATGCCTCCGGCGTCTTCGCCGGCTATATCAGCTCCAGTCTCGACATCAGCGCACACCGGCAGCTGGAAAACCAGATCCGACATGCGGTCAAGATGGAATCCATCGGTACCCTGGCAGGGGGCGTGGCTCACGACTTCAACAACATCCTCACCGCGATCATCGGTTACGGCCAGATAGCCCTGATGAGCATGCCTCAGGATGACCCCCAGCGTCTGAACATCCTGCCCATGCTGGAAGCGGCAGACCGAGCCGCCCGTCTGACCAAGGATCTCCTGCTGTTCAGCCGCAAACAGATCAGCGAGCGCAAGACCGTAGACTTAAATGATATTGTCAAAACGGTAGAAAAATTCATCGTGCGGGTGATCGGGGCAGACATCGTCTGTGAGACCAGGATTGCCGACCAACCGCTCATAGTTTTTGCCGACAGTCATCAAATGGAACAGGTGTTGATGAACTTCGCCACCAACGCCCGCGACGCCATGCCCAAGGGCGGCATTTTCAGTATCACCACCGAAGAAACCATCCTGAACCAAGAGTTTATCGAGTCCCACGGTTTTGGCAGACCCGGCAAATATGCCTTGCTCACTGCCACCGACAGCGGCTCAGGCATGGATGGACCAACCCTGACCCGAATATTTGATCCCTTCTTTACCACCAAGGGCGTAGGCAAAGGCACCGGCCTGGGGCTGTCCGTGGCTTATGGGATCATCAAGGAGCATGAAGGATACATAAACGTGTACAGCGAACCCGGACACGGCACCACTTTCCGGCTTTATCTGCCGCTGACGGGCGCGGAAATAAAGGCAGAAATAAACACGGCCCCGGAAGGGGCTCCGATCCATGGCACCGAGACGATCCTGCTGGCCGATGACGATGAGGCATTAAGGAATATTGCCATCACCACACTTAACAGATTCGGCTACACGGTAATCGAAGCGGTTGATGGTGAGGAGGCGGTGCGAAAATTTACAGAAAATCAGGCCGACATTCAGCTGCTGCTCTTCGATATCATCATGCCAAAGATGAACGGCCAGGAGGCCTATGAGGCGATCAGCAAGATCCAGCCAGGGATAAAGACGATCTTTATGAGCGGCTATGTGCCAGACATTATCCGCGCGCAGGTCGACCTGGAAAAGAGCGCAACCCTGCTGACCAAACCCCTCGCCCCTGCAGAACTGCTACGGAAGATCCGAGAGGTCTTGGACAAATGAGACGGGAAAAACGACAACAACCAAAAAAGAACTCCATGGGCAAAAAAAGCGGCGCCGGTCTCACCCGTCTTCGCAACGCCTTCGGCTGGTCCATGGCAGGGCTCGCCGCCGCCTTTAAGCACGAAAAGGCCTTTCAGCAGGAGCTTGGCCTTTGTCTCATCCTGGCGCCGCTCGCCCTCTGGCTGGGTAAAACCGGGAGTGAAAAGGCCCTGCTCCTCTGTCCGCTCCTGCTGGTGCTGATCGTCGAGATTCTCAACAGTGCCCTCGAAACAGTGGTCGACCGTTTCGGCGGGGAGCAACACCCCCTGTCTGGCCGAGCCAAGGACATGGGCTCAGCCGCCGTGTTCCTCGCCCTGGTCAACGTGGTAATCTGCTGGCTGCTGGTACTGTTTTTTTAACCAGTTACGAAATTTTTTCTTCTGGCACGATCTTATTAAGCAGCAGCCCGGTGAGCAGCTTAGGATAAAAATAGGTCGACTTGTGCGGCATGACCAGCCCCTCGTCCGCCACCCGTTTAACCTGGGAAACCAGGGTCGGGTTCATCAAAAAGACCAGAGGGCTTCGATCTGTCCGGCTCTCGCCCTCCTTGATCGCGATATCCAAAGCGGTATCCGGATCGCTGTAATAATCCACCAGCCCTTCCTTTTCACATCGACCATGATCGAGTTGCAACAGCCGATCAAGAATAAGGTCGGACAAAACAACCACGTCCAGTTCGCGCAGAGAGGCAGGCTGCTTAGCCCCCCCCAAGGCCTCGTCAATCACCCCGTCCCGCAAGGTAAGGAGCAGACAGCGATCCTCCTGGGGGTGGTACAGGCCAAACATGGTGGCCGCGCCCAGGTTCTCCGCCATGCGGGCCAGAACCTCAACCACCAGAGTCTCGCGGGAGCCGTCGGTGATCTCCTCAACAATAAAGCTTGGCGTAAGCCTGGCCATCAATCCGGCCATCCCTACAGCCTCAGGCATCCGTACCAGCCGATGGGTGGGAAGCACTGACAGGCCTGGATCTTCCATGCCGCAGAGATACATCATCGTGTGGTTGTAAGGGCTGTCGTCAGCCACTTCGCCCAGGCGTTCCCGCATCAGGGCACGAAACTGGAGGGCGGTGGTGTAGCGATGATGACCATCGGCAATATAGAGTGATTTTTCGGCAAACTGCGCCCGGACCTGGGCAATAATTGCTGGCTCAGTCACCGCCCGGATAGTATGTCTGCAACCATCATGATCGGTGACGCTGGCCAGCGGCTCTCCGGAGCAGGCTCCTTCGAGCAGCGTCATGATCAGCCCTTGCGTATCGGGATAGAGGGAAAAAATCGGGCTGAACTGGGCATGACAGGTGTCCAGCAGACTGAGCCTATCAGAGGTGACCCCGGAGAAGGTTTTCTCGTGCGGTTTGACCACGCCCTCGGCAAACTCGGCCAGCCGCACCAGACAGAGCAAGCCCTTGCGGGTAAGGCGCTTGCCGGAGGGCAAGGGATACTCGGTATGGTAGAGATAGATGGTCGGTTCGTTATCCCGAACCAGCACCCCTTCTTCCTGCCACTTGGCAAAGGTGTCCCTGGCCTCACGATACCGGGCCTCGGTCAGTTGTTCGGCGCTGAAATTTTTGCTTAAGTCCAGGTGGATCATGTTGTAAGGATTCTTGGCGGCAAAGGCAGCCTGGGCCTGAAGATCAATCACGTCATAAGGCGGGGTGACCACCTCTTCCAGATGCTGAATCTTGGCCGGGTTGTAGCGCAGGGCGCGAAAGGGCGCGATCAAAGCCATTGGTTATGTCTCCTTGTTAACAAGCCGTTAAACAAAATTGGACATCAAGTCCTGCCAAAACGGCATAAAGAGCCGTAAAGTCAAGGCAGAATAGTACAGGTTATTTCGCAACGGCTCCTAAATGTCCCCGGCCCTCATGACCCGGTTGACTTCTCATGGGGAAATAGATATGTTTCAAAAACGCCACCATTACATAGTCAAAAAAAATCCACTTTTCAAGTGAACATTGTACCCGGCCAACAAACTTTTACAACACTGAAGAGGTTTACCAATGTACGATATCTTTACCCGCACCCATTTTTCCTCCGGCCATCATCTGCGCGACTATCCCGGCAACTGCGAAAGGCCGCACGGCCACAACTGGAAAGTTGAGGTGACGGTGCGCGCCACCGAGCTTGACGAACTGGGCATGGGGATCGACTTCAAGAACCTTAAAAAAGAGGTGAACGTGATCATGGAAGAGCTGGATCATCGCGACCTCAACGAACTTCCTGCTTTTGCCACCAAGAACCCCTCATCCGAAAACATCGCCGCCTATATCTTCGAACGTCTCCGGGAATCACTGACCAGCGAGCGTTACCGGCCTTACAGCGTCACGGTCTGCGAAACGGATAACTGCTGCGTGACCTACCGTGAAGGATGAGCCCAACCTTGAGCTTTCCGAGATTTTTTACAGCATCCAGGGGGAATCTTCCTTTGTAGGCTACCCCTGCCTTTTCTTCAGACTTGCAGGGTGCAACCTGCGCTGTTCCTACTGCGACGCCAAATACACTTACGAAGAACCAGCCAGCTTAATCCCGCTCAGTACTCTGCTGAACGAGGCGACGCGATACCCCAAGGCCATAATCGAGATCACCGGCGGCGAGCCACTGCTGCAAGAAGGGGTCTATCCACTTATGGAGGCTCTGATGGCAGCGGGCCGTACCGTGTTGCTGGAAACCAACGGCAGCATAGGCCTTGAGCGGGTGCCGCAAAAGGTAGTAAAGATCGTCGATTTAAAATGCCCGGACAGCGGCATGCACGAGAAGATGCACCTTGCCAACCTTGCCCTGCTCACGCCTCACGACGAAATCAAGTTTGTGCTCAGCTCTGCTGCCGACTACGATTGGGCCAAGGCAATGATGGCAGAACATCACCTGGCCGAAAGAGCGAAAGTGATCCTTGCTCCGGTAATCGGCCGTCTCCAGCCAGCCCTGCTGGCCCAATGGCTCCTGGCCGATGCCCTCCCAGCCCGCCTACAGCTCCAGTTGCACACCCTGCTCTGGCCGGGGATGAAGCGGGGGATATGAAGGACAGGTATATTTCTCCTTTGCACCCAGAGGGTATAAGTTTCGTTTGAGCAGGCAAGCTGCTCAACTCAGCTGTATATTTCCCCTTGTCAAAAAAACAATCTGCGTTTAAGATTGCCGCCATTAAAAAGGCGGCGTAGCCAAGTGGTAAGGCAGTGGTCTGCAAAACCATTATTCAGCGGTTCAAATCCGCTCGCCGCCTCCAGTAAAAATCAGTAAGGGTCAGCCTCTGTTATGCGGCTGACCCTTTTTTTATGCAAAGACTAATAAAATGAAATAAAATGTTAGCTTGGCCGTTATTGCAGTATGATAACCATCCTTAAATTACGCCTTACAAAGTACCCTTAACGGAAACCCGAAAAATGAACGAAACCAAAATCATCGAATTGACCCCTTTCCGCGCCGATCTGGCCCGCTCTCTGAGCCGCCGGGGCGAGAGACTGCTGGCCGCAACCAACCTGGCCGAGGAAGTCGCGGCCTTAGAGCCCCTTGAAGCTTACTACCTTGTTCGGGAGATGGGTCTTGACCAGGCCCTGCCTATCCTCCGGGAGCTTAGCCATGAACAGTTGCAGGCCTGTCTCGATCTTGATTGCTGGAACCGCTACGATTTCTCCGTTGAAAGTCTTGATGAATGGCTGATACCCTTTGCCTCCCTCGACCCAGAAACCCTGGCCCAGACCTTTCTCTCGTTGGATTATGTGCTCCAGCTTCTTTTCCTGACCCAGACCATCACGGTCTATGATCCGGATACTGATCAAGTTCCGGCTGAAGACGAGGAGCGGGATACGGCCCGGGCCATGACCCCGGACGGCTTCTATCTTCTGGAACTGAAAAATCCGGATCTGCCACTTAAGGTCCATCCCTTTACCCTGCTGGATGCCCTTTACCAATACGACCCAGGCGCAACGCACCGCCTGCTTAGCGAGATCCGCGTGGATCTGCCCACCCAGATTGAGGAAGAAGCCCTGCGCTTTCGCAGTGGCCGCATGCAGGATCTGGGCTTTGCTACGCCGGCTGAGGCAAGCGCGCTCTTTTCCCGACCGCCCAGCCATCAGCCATTACCCCGCCCCCAGGATCCGATAGACAGCGCGGTCACCCGCTTACCCTCGGTCTATGCCGCTCCCTTGCTCGAGGTCACCCTGTTGCAGCGGGCTCTATCTCTGGTTACTACTCCCAACAGCCTGGCCCGCTTAGAGCAGGAACTGATCTGGACCATCAACAGCGCCATCATGGCCTACGGGGAAAAACCACAAGATATCGAACATATCACCGCCATTGTTATCCGGGTGCGGGATACCATCTCCCTTGGGCTGGAGGCGCTAACCAAGCAGGAACCTCCCTGCCCGCCGGACGAGGCTAAAGCCGCAGTCAAAGCGGCCGAGTTGCTGGAGATCTGGCCTATGACCGATCTGTTCCGACACGGCTATGCCGCGACCACGGTTTTGCAAAATGAGGTGCGACAAGCCTTGGCAGAACCCCGCCTGGCCAACTGGTACAATCTGGCCGATACCGAACAATCGGATGAACCTGCAGATCGACTGGAACGTGCCTTTGTCGCCGCCCTGCTGAGCCGTCAGCCCCTGCGCGGCGGCTTTGATCCGGGCAACGCCGAGACCGTCCTGGCCTTTAGCAGCCTTAGCGAGATCGAAGCGTCACAAGCCAGACTGAAACGTCTTGTCGACCATTTCAGCGGACAAGCCTAACACTGCTTCCAGTTGTTTTCGGAAACGACGTTAATTCCTGGGCAATCTCCCGACAGAAACTCCCAAGGGCCTCGTTCAGGGCAGCAACCAGTCCTTCCTGATCATGGGCGGTCGCGGGAATCCGATAACTGCTCCGTCTTTCCGAGAGGACAATCCCACCGTCCCGACCCTTGAGCGACCAGCGAACAACCAACCTGGCTGCCCCGTCACTCTCGTTCTCAAAATGAAGCACCTCGACTATGAGCTGGCAATCAATGGTTCGGGAAGATGGCCAGGGGTGTTGTAAAATGTGGTCGGTACCCAGCAGCGCCGAGAGGTTTTCCCCCAGCACTCTGGGAATATTTTCGCTGAGCGGCTCGGCCCAGCGGTAGCTGTCGGACAATTGCAACCGGTTGGCAGTCAGACGGGTTATAATCTGAGGCCGATCCAGATATTCCGGCAGTTTCACCGGGCCGATACCGATCACCATCCTGCCCCCCTCGGCAGTAACAGGGGCTTTTCGCCCGGTTTCCAAAGCCGCCATCTGGTAATAGCTGACCGGGGCCGTGCGGGCACAACCTGCCAACAACAGGCCGCAAAGCAAAATCACCCCCAAAGTACCTGCCATCCGTGCGCATAACCTGTCTTTCATTCTCTTCCCTCTTCACGACGTTTTCCCTGCAAAACAGCCTCTGGTTGCTGCTCCAGGGTTTCCGCCAAAAGCCGCAGGACACGGGCCGCGCGACTGATTTCCTTAAGCGCCGTATTAAGCTGCCGCACCGTGGGGGATTCTTCTCCAGCCAGACTTTGCAAGGACTGCGCCGTCTTGGCCAGTTCTTCGCTGGCCTTGCCCAGACTGGCAACCATGGGAGAACCGGCCTCAGCCACCCCGCCGATCTTGGCCATCGCGATCTGTACCGCTTCAAGAGCCTTGCGCATCTCGACCAGATTTCCCCTTGCCTCATCAAGTATAGGGCCACCATCACGGTCGAACTTGGCACTCAAGGATTCCAGGTGCGCAAGTGTCGTCGAAAGCCGCCCTGGAATCTTTCCCGTGCTATCAGAAGAAAGGAGTTTATTAAGCGAACGACTGATACCAACAAGATCGGCAAGAAAGGCATCCATGGGAAACCCCTCCAGCTTAGAGGTAAGCTCTTCCACCGCCGTCAGGATGGTGGGAATCTCACTCACCTCCGAGTCTATAGCAACAAATTTGGCCGGTTTATCAGGATAAAAATCCAGATCAATATACAACTGACCAGTAAGCAGGCTCTGCATCTTGAGCCGGGCGCGCAACCCCCGCGCCACCAGAAGCCTAACGGCGGAGCGCTCTCGCAGATCGATCTGTTCGCCACGGCGGGACTCAACCGCATTTGGCTCAACTTCAATAATGACCGGCACCATAAACCGGCGGGTTTCGGCATCAATCCCAAGCTTGATCTGCTTGACCGTGCCAACCTTGACACCAAGAAAAACCACCGGAGACCCTACTTGCAGGCCCTGTACCGAGCCTTCAAAATACAGAACATGCTGGCGTCGTTCCTGAAACCACTGCCCCCCAGCCAGGAGCAGAATAACCGTAACCCCAAGGATAACGGCACCAAGAACAAACGCGCCAATAAGCGTAGGATTAGCCTGTCTGCTCATATACAGTTACCTGCCAAATTTTCCCTCAAGCTATTCATACCACCCCTCTGGTAAGAAAATGACGCACCTTGGGATCTCCAGAGACAACCGCCTCTCTGGGATTGCCGGTGTTGATCATAGTACGGGTTTCAACATCCAAAAAAACCGAATTGGTACCTATATCGAGAATACTTGCCAGTTCATGAGTTATAACTACGATAGTCGTATTCAGGCTATCGCGCAATTCGAGAATCAAATCATCAAGATGACGGACCGTAAGCGGATCAAGCCCGGACGATGGCTCGTCAATCACCAGAATATCAGGGTCAAGCGTCATGGCACGCGCCAATCCAGCCCGCTTCTTCATGCCGCCACTCAGCTCGGATGGATAATAGTTTTCAAAACCGGATAACCCCACCAAAGCCAGCTTGAAGGAAACTATCCCGGCAATGCGCTGCGGAGAAAGCGCGGTATATTCTTTAAGCGGCAAGGCGATATTTTCTGCCAGGGTCATCGAACTCCAAAGTGCCCCGCCCTGAAACATTACTCCAAGCCGCCGCTTGAGTTGCTCCTGCCGTTCCATCCCCAGACTCCAGAAATCTTCACCATCATATAAAACAGCGCCTTTGGCCGGAGCTTGCAAACCGATCATAGCCCGCATTACGGTAGTCTTGCCGCAACCGCTTCCACCCATGATCACAAAAATATCCCCCTTGTTGATCACGAAATTGAGATCACGTTGGACTACGAACTCGCCAAACGCCATAGTCAAATCACGGATCTCCATGTGTGGCACTGCGTTCATGACTCAGATCCCCAACTGATAAAAGATAATGGTCATAATCGAAGCCGTGATGGTGATCAGCAGAATGCCGGTAACCACTGCCGAGGTTGCCGCCTCACCCACCGATTCAGCGCTTCTGCCGCACTGCATCCCGCGCAGGCAACCGGCATAGGCGACCATAGCCCCATAAACGCTACCCTTCAAAAGCCCTACCATGAAATGCTTAAGCTCCAAAGCCCGTACTGTTTCAGTATAGTATTCGAACATGCCGACGTCAAAAATCGTGACCGAAACCAGCATCCCGGCCAGCATCCCGATAAAGCCTGCGTACAGGGTGAGAAGCGGCACCATCAGCATTAAGGCCAGCATCCGGGGCAAGACCAGAAAATCAATCGGCGAGATACCCATGGTTCTGAAGGCATCGATCTCCTCATTGACCTGCATGGCGCCAAGCTGAGCGGCAAAAGAAGCTCCGGTGCGCCCGGCAATGATAATCCCGGTCATCAAAGCGCCGATCTCGCGCACCATGCCGATGGCAACCAGATCAGCAATGAAGATCTGGGCTCCGACCTGGCGCAACTGATCCGCCCCCAGGTATGCAAGGATCAGACCTACAAGAAAGCTGATCACCGAAACGATGATCACGGCCCGAGGTCCAACTTCTTCGATCTCCCACCAAAGATCTCTTAAACGAAATCTTGCCCGACCAGTTAGCAGCCGCCCAAAGGAAACGGTAATTTCGCCCAGGAAACAGAGCATTTTGGGAGCGCCATGCAAATATTTAATGATTTCCATGCCCATCCGGCGACACAGGCCCCATCTGCTCCTGCGCCGTCGGATGGGCCCGGAAACTTCGGCAGCCATGGCCAGCAGATGACAAACCCCCTTAGGTAAACCAGTCTGGTCGACACTGATCCCGCGTTCTTTACAAATCACAAACAATTCCCGAAGAAAAACAAGGAATGCGCTATCCCAGGCGGAGAGCTGCGCGGTATTGAAAGAAAGACGATATAGACTATCGCCCTGCCCGGCCAGAATCAACCCGGCAACAGGCAAATCCTGATCCAGGCACCAGCGTCCGGCGCACGATATTTCGAGCAGATCGTCACCGATGCGGCGGGCAGAAAACTGCCATTGCTTATCGTCGCCGCTATGAGGTCGAATAGAATCCACATCCGCACCGTTACGATCTTAAGTTGTATTCAGCAACAGTCAGCGCAACCTGCGCTGTGCAACATAGTCCTTCCACCATCATGAAGAATCGGCTCTGCGCTGTCAACCAAAAAACATAGAGATTTCCGGTAGCTGCCTTTACCCACCCGCTCTTCCCCGACAACCTCAAAACGCAACCTAAGAATTGCCCCTTGTATCCCACGCATTCGCCCCTTTTTTTTGCATTTTTTTGCTTTTTTCGAAAAATTTCCTATATCATATATACTTTAGGTTGTCGGTGTAACCAGGCTAAGATGAGAACAGGAGAGGAGTAAACTACCATGTTTAAAGATATGAAAGTCGGATTCCGTTTGGCCCTTGGCTTCACCATGGTGCTTATTTTAATGCTTGCCATCATCGGGGTTAGCCTGCGTCATGCAAAGGAAAATCACGCCGAGCTTGAACGGATCGTAAAAATCAACAATGTCCGCATCCAACTGGCCAATCAGATGACCGATGAAGCAAGAGATACGGCCATTGTTATCCGAAATATTCTGTTAGCCACACACATAATTAATCCTAAGTCCAGCGGAGGCATACAAAAACATCAAGACCATCTTGCGAAGATACGGAAGGAATACAGTGCCTCCGCTACTACACTCGAACGCCTCATCACCAAGGATGACGCAAAGGGCCTTGACCTGTTCCGCAAGGCAGATACTGCTGCAACTGCCGCACGGCCGCTGCAAGACCACGTGATTGAACTGACTGAAGCAGGCAAACACGAGGAGGCCATCTATTTTATGAATACGAAAGCCTATCCTGCCGTGAAACAATGGATTAACGACACAGAGGATCTTATCCATCACAATGAAGAGCGCAATACCATCCGCTACACGGCGGCTGAAGAGGCGGCGCATGCTGCGTTCATTACCTTGCTTATCCTTGGCGCGGGGGCCATCGGCCTGTCCGTGCTGATCATTTTCTTCCTGAACCGGAGCATAACCCAGCCTTTAAGCCTGAGCGTTGAGGCAGCCGACCGAATAGCTACCGGAGATCTGGCTACAGATATCCACATACCTGAAGCACGCAGGGATGAAATAGGCATCCTGATTCAGTCCTTGAACAAAATGGTCGCGGCTCTAAGAGAGAACCGCGACCTTCTCCAAAGACAGGACTGGTTGAAAACAGGCATCGCCCGCCTCAATGAGGTCATGAGCGGGGACCCGGACATCACCAGCCTTGCCGCCAAGGTGATCTCCGAGATCGCCACCTACCTTGACGCTCAGGCAGGTGTCATCTACGTTGCCCAGGAGGGCAGCAACGGCACCCTGGTGCTGATGGGAAGCTACGCCTACACCAAGCGCAAGAACCTGTCTAATGTGTTCAAACCGGGCGAGGGAACAGTCGGACAGGCCGCCTTGGAAAAGAAGCAGATTTTGATCCAGAACGTGCCGGAAGACTATTTCAAGATCACCTCCGGCTTAGGTGAACGCCTTCCCCGGTTTATCTGTGTCACACCCTTCATCTACGAGAATAAAGTCAAAGGCGTCATCGAGGTGGGCAGTTTAGATGAGATGACCGATCAGCAGATGGCGTATCTCAATCAGGCCATGCCAGCCTTGGCCCTTGCCATTGAGAGCGCCGAGGGCCGAACGAGACTGGCCAATAGTTTACAGGAATCCCAGGCCCTGACGGAAGAGCTCCAGGCCCAGCAAGAGGAACTCCGGACCACGAACGAGGAATTGGAAGCACAAACCAGTGCTTTGCAGTCATCCGAAGAAAAGTTGAGGATACAGCAGGAGGAACTCCAGGTTACCAACGAGGAACTGGAAGAGAAAAACGAACTGCTCGACCGGCAGAAGAGAGATGTGGAAAAGGCGAGGAAAGATTTGGAAGAGCAAGCCAAAGACCTGGCCTTGGCCAGCAAGTACAAGTCGGAGTTCCTGGCCAACATGTCGCATGAGCTGCGCACTCCGCTCAACAGCCTGTTGCTCCTGGCCCAGTCGCTATCGGAGAACAAGGTCGGCAACCTGAGCGAGGAACAGGTCGAATCAGCGAGAATCATTTACGGCAGCGGCAGCGACCTCTTGAGCCTGATCAACGAGATTCTTGACCTGTCCAAGATAGAAGCCGGAAGGATGGATCTTCAACTCGGCTCGGTGCGGATAAACGATCTCGCGGATAGTATGCGCTCCTCCTTCGGCCATATGGCGGAGGACAAGGGTCTCAACCTGGAAATCACGGTGCAGGAAGACATCCCCTCCGAGATCACCAGCGACCGGAAACGCATCGAACAGGTCATCAAGAACCTGATCGCCAATGCCATCAAATTTACCGATGCGGGCAACATAGCTGTCACTTTCGCTCGTCCCTCTCCGAACACAAAATTGTCAAGAAGCAACCTCCCCGCAAGTGAATGCCTGGCCGTTGCCGTAAAGGATAGCGGCATCGGCATCAGCCCGGAGAATCACAAAAAAATCTTTGAAGCATTTCAACAGGTGGACGGCGGGACGGCAAGGAAATTTGGCGGAACGGGCTTGGGGCTTTCCATCTCCAGAGAACTCGTCCGGTTTCTGGGCGGAGAGATACAGGTCGAAAGCGAACTGGGCAAGGGCTCGACCTTCACCTTGTATCTGCCTGTATCTTTGTCCTCTGGCCGCAAGACGGCACCAGACCATACCGCCACGGTCACCGTCGCCAAAGCCAATCAAAACCCAGGGCATGATGCCACACGTCTTGGGGCCTCGGCCCTGCAGATAAAAGACGATCGCGACACGCTTCACCAGGAAGACAGGGCCATCCTGGTGATTGAGGACGATCCGAATTTTGCCCTAATCCTTTATAGAAAGTGTCATGACAAGGGACTCAAGTGTCTGGCCGCACCAACCGGCGAAGAAGGACTGGAGCTGGCCGCTAAATATCAGCCTGCCGCCATCATCCTCGACATCCGCCTGCCTGGTATGGACGGCTGGGCGGTACTCAGCGCACTTAAGGAAAATACCAATACTCGACATATACCAGTGCATATTATTTCCATTGAGGCAGATCCAGGCAAGGCGTTTCGCATGGGCGCGATCGGCTCTGCAACCAAACCGCTTAATCAAGATGATCTCGAAGAGGCCTTCCACCAACTCGAACAGATTACCTCCGGAAGGCCGAAGCGTATGCTTCTGGTAGAGGATAACCCGGTGAGCCGCAGCATTACCGTCAAGCTGATCGGTGACGGAGAGAACGTTAAGATAGACGCAGTCGACACCGGGAAAAAGGCTCAGGAGGCGCTCCGCTCTGCTGAATACGACTGCGTGGTTCTCGATCTTGGTCTGCCGGACATGGATGGCCTGGAAATGTTGGAGACCCTGAAGCACGAAGGCGTCAAGTTGCCGCCCGTAATTGTCTACACCGGTCGTGACCTCTCCAGCGAGGAGGAGATGGCCCTCCGTGAGCATTCGGCATCCATCATTGTTAAGGACGTCCGCTCCCAGGAAAGACTGTTGGATGAGGTATCCCTCTTCCTGCATCGAGTGGTGAACGAGATGCCTACAAAACAACGCAAGATCATCCTGGATCTGCATGACACGGATGCATTGCTAAGGGACAAGAAGGTGCTCATCGTCGACGACGATATGCGCACCACCTTCGCTATGTCGCGCTTTTTAACGGAACGCGGCATGAAGACCTTAAAGGCTGAGAACGGCGATAAAGCACTCCGGTTACTGGAAGAACATCCAGACGTGGACATAGTGCTCATAGATATCATGATGCCGGTGATGGACGGCTACGAGGCTATGAAACGTATTCGCAACCAGGAAAAATTCCGCAAGCTGCCGATGATAGCGCTTACGGCCAAAGCCATGCCGGAAGACCGCCAGAAATGTCTTACTGCAGGGGCAAACGATTACCTGCCGAAACCGGTGAATCAGGATCGGCTGGTTTCCATGATGCGCGTCTGGTTATACAGGTAAGTTCGGAAGACTGGAACAAAGACAAAGCCATGAACGATGCCAAAATTGAGATGATTGAGATCGACCTGCTGCTGGAAACGATTTTTCAGCGGTATGGCTATGATTTTCGTTCCTATGCAAGGGCATCCATTGAGCGCAGGATCAGGCAGTTCCTGGCGGGATCAAGATGCTCGTCGATATCTGAGATGATCCCGAAGATCCTGCATGACGAGGAGTTCTTCTCAAACCTGGTCCAGTATTTTTCCATCTCAGTGACCGAGATATTCCGTGACCCCTTGGTCTACCGAGCCGTAAGGGAGAAGGTGCTCCCACTGCTTAAAACCTGGCCACACGTCAAGATCTGGCATGCCGGGTGCGCGACCGGCGAAGAGGTCTACTCTCTGGCGATCGTGCTTAAGGAGGAAGAGGTCTACGACCGGGCGACCATCTATGCCACCGACTTCAACGATGAATCCCTTGATCGAGCCCGCGAAGGCGTCTATGCACTCGGCAAATTGAAGGACGCCACCAAGAACTATCAGCAGACGGGCGGAAAAGCCTCCTTCTCGGAGTACTACCACGCACATTACGATGCGGCGGCGATGGACGGTTCGCTAAAGGAACGTATTACCTTTGCCAATCATAACCTCGCAGTAGATGCGGCCTTCGGCGAGATGCACCTGATTTTCTGTCGAAATGTCCTGATCTACTTTAACCGCGAGCTGCAAAACCGGGTGCTGGAGCTTTTCACCGATAGTCTGGTGCATGGAGGGTTCCTGTGTCTCGGCACCAAGGAAGACCTCCAGTTCAGCGAGGTGAGCAACCTGTACGAGTTGGTGGACGCAAAGGCGAAGATCTATAAAAAGAAGAGCACGTGATGAGAGTAAGCGAACCCCGACGCAGACCAGGCGGCACATACCAGGCCGTGGTCATCGGCGGCTCGGCGGGCGGGGTCGAGGCTCTCCAGGTAATTCTCTTGGCACTGCCACATGATTTTATGCTGCCGGTTCTTGTGGTCGAGCACCTGCATCATAGCGACGACGGTTCCTTCGCCTTGCACCTGGCCAGCCTGACCCAGCTTCCGGTGATTGAGCCCTGCGACAAGACACGAATCGAGGGGGGACGCGTATATACCGCACCCGCCAACTACCATATGCTGGTGGAGAGAGACGGAACCATCGGACTTTCTGTAGAAGAACGAGTTAACTGGTCACGGCCCTCCATTGATGTGCTCTTCGAGAGCGCCGCATTGGCCTGGGGAGAAGCGTTGGTTGCGGTCCTCCTTTCTGGCGCCAACGCCGATGGCACAAAGGGCTTGGGGACAGTCAAGAAAGCAGGTGGCCTGACCATCGCCCAGGATCCCGCCGAAGCCAAGAGCCGGGTCATGCCCCAGGCAGCGATTAATGCCGGAGTGGTGAGCGAGGTGTTGCGCGCTGAGCAGATCGGGCGTCTTTTGGCCGCTCTTAGCGGGTAGGAAACGCTTTAGAAAAGCTTAAAGCCTCAGGCAACATACAAATCAAGGCGGACACTGAAATGACTGCAAAACAGAAGATTTTGATCGTAGACGACAAAAAGGAGAACCTCTTCGCCCTCCGCCTGGTTTTGCACGAGATAGATGCGGAGGTTATCGAAGCGACCAGCGGTAACGAGGCCCTCGCCGCTACCCTGCACCACGATTTCTCCGTAGCCATCCTGGACGTGCAGATGCCGGGGATGACGGGCTACGAGCTGGCCGAGTATCTGCGCGGGGACAAGAAGACCCAGAAAATCCCGATTATATTCCTTACTGCTGTCTACGGAGACGAGCAGCATGTGTTCAAGGGCTACGAGACAGGAGGCGTCGATTATATAACAAAGCCCTACGCGCCGTACATGCTCATCAGCAAGCTCAAGATTTTTCTCGAAATGGACCGCAACAAGCGGGAGCTTATCATGCACCGCGACCACCTCGAAACCCTGGTCACTGGGCAGACGATACGGCTGACGAAACGAGTCAAGGAGATAAAGTGCCTTTATGATATTACCAGCCTTATCTCAGAGCCTGACAAATCCATCGATGAGATGCTGGAAGTTGCGGTAAACCGTATCGCGTCTGGCTGGCAGTATCCAGAGATAACACGCGCCAAAATCGTCTTCGAGGGCCGGGAGTTCATCTCTGCCGATTTCAGGGACAGCATCTGGAAACAGTCCGCCGACCTTATGAGCGCGGGAGACCCTGTCGGGGCGGTGGAGGTCTGCTACCTGGAAGAAAAACCCGTACTTGACGAAGGGCCGTTCCTTAAGGAAGAACGGGCACTGATCCTCAATATCGCCGGACAGCTCGGCAACATGATAAGGCGCAAGCGGACAGAAGAGTATATCCTCAACGCCAAGGAGGACTGGGAGCGAACCTTTGCCTCCATCGGCGACGTTATCACGATTCAGGACACCGACCACCGCATTCTCCGGGCCAACCACCGGGCCGCCGAGCTGCTCGGGGTTCAGCAGCCCCAGGAACTGGTGGGCAGATTCTGCTACGAGTTATTCCATGGCGGAACCCAGCCTTGTGAGGGCTGCCCGGCCATGCGCACCGCCGATGATGAAAAAATTCATACTGCGGAAATCGTGCATGAGCATCTAAACAAGACTTTCTTGGTCTCTGCCGCCCCGGTTTTCGACGCAGACAACAACCTGGTGAACATTATCTATATCTCTAAGGACATCACGGAGATAAAGGCCTTGGAGGAGCAGTTGCGCCAGTCGCAAAAGATGGAAGCGATAGGTACTCTGGCCGGTGGCATTGCCCATGACTTCAACAACATCCTCACCCCGGTACTGGCCTATTCGGAGATGATCATCATGGGGCTTCCCGCCGAAAGCCCCTTGATCGAGATGTCCCAACAAGTGTTGAAGGCAGGCAAGCGGGCCCGTGATCTGGTCAAACAGATCCTCACCTTCAGTCGGCAGAATGAACAAGGGCACAATCCCATCCAGATCCATCTGGTGATCAAGGAGGCGCTCAAGCTGTTGCGCTCCTCCCTGCCCACCACCATCGAGATCAAGCAGAATATCGCCAGCGAGTCAATGGTGTTGGCCGACCCAACCATGATCCACCAAGTGATGATAAACCTCTGCACCAACGCCTACCATGCCATGCGGGAGTCTGGCGGCGTTCTCGCCGTTACCCTGACGGAGGTGAGAATCGATCCAGAGGATTATGCCAGCGAGCTGCACCTCAAACCCGGCATCTATCTGCGCCTGGAGGTGAGCGACACCGGTTGCGGCATGCCGCACCATATCACGGGCAAGATATTCGAGCCTTACTTTACCACTAAGATACAGGGGGAAGGTACCGGGCTGGGGCTTTCCGTGGTGCATGGCATAGTCACCAAACTTGGCGGCAGGATTACGGTATACAGCGAACAGGGCAAGGGCACCACCTTTCACGTCTACTTCCCCAAACACTTGGGGGCAATAGGGGAGGACGAGGCCATGGTCGAAATTGACTCTCTTCCCATGGGTCATGAACATGTCCTGGTGGTAGACGACGAAGAGATAATCTCCAACCTGACACAAATGATCCTTGAAGAACTTGGCTATCGGGTAACCGTCTTCAACGATTCCCGCCAAGCCCTGGAGCAGTTTGAGGCACATCCGGCAGATTTCGATCTGGTGCTCAGCGACATGACCATGCCGTACCTGACCGGGGCCGATCTGGCCCAGCGGATACTGGCCATAAAGCCAGAGTTACCGATCATTATCTGCACCGGCTTCAGTGAGATCCTTAACGAAGAACAGGCCGTGGCTTTGGGTATTCGCCGCTTGCTGATGAAGCCGGTACTGCGCCATGAACTTGCCACGGTGTTGCGGCAGGTGCTTGATCAGCCCGTATCATAAAGGGATGTTCATGAGGGGGTGACCGTTTATTTTGTGATCAACTACCCTTTTACCTACCTTAATGCCATAAACATCGCCACCAAGGAATATCCTCAGACTATGAAAGGCAGCAAAAAAAACCTCATACTGATTGCTATGACCGTCTGGGTTTGTCTTCTTGGTGTTTTCCTCTTCTGGCTGGAAATAAATAACCGACGGGAGGAAAAGCTGTTGGCATACAATACCGCCAAGGCTTTTTTCCTGCAAATCTTGCTCAGCCGCCAGTGGAATGCCTCCCACGGCGGGGTCTATGTCCCGATCACCAGCAAAACTCCGCCCAACGAATATCTACCGAGCCAAGGCCGTGATCTGACCGCCGACAACGGCCTCAAATTGACCAAGATCAATCCCGCCTACATGACCCGGCAGATCGCGGAAATGGCGCAAAAAAATGCAAACGGCATTCATTTCCACCTCACCAGTCTAAAACCGATCAGGCCAGACAATAAGGCAACGGAGTGGGAGGAGAGGTGGCTCAAGTCATTCGAACTGGGCGTCAAGGATCAGGGTGAGTTCTTCAAAGATGGCCCCAACACCTGGTTCCGTTACATGGCCCCTCTTCTTACCGGACCCGAGTGCCTCAAGTGTCACGCCCAACAGGGTTACAAGGCAGGAGACATCCGGGGCGGTCTCAGTATCTCCACCCCCTATCCTACCCACACTTACTTCCACCTATTTGCCAGCTTCGGTGCGGTAGCGATCATCGGCCTCATCCTTATCTTCATCGGCGGCACCTTCTATATGCGGAACCAGCGCCTGTTTGAAGCCATCTTCAACAGCCCCGTTCCAACCAGCGTTTCCGATAAAAATTACACGATTCTAATGGCGAATGAAGCTTACTTGGTCAAGTTCGGCCCCCTCCCTGCTCACCAAAAAACAATCAAGTGTTATGAACACCGGCCTGGCCCATCTTGCCACACCGAAAATTGCCCACTCACCCGTATAATAGGCGGGGCGGGCGAATACACCTTCGAAACAAGCAAAGAAAACCATGGGGTGTCCAGACACTTCATCGTCCAAGTCAAACCGCTATTCGACCACAGGAACATGGTGATCGGCTGTATCGAGGGTTATGATGAAATAACCGAGAGAAAACAATTGGAGGATGAGAAGGCACAACTCATCAATGAACTAAAAAACTCCCTGGAGCAGGTGAAGCTTTTGAGCGGCTTTATCCCCATCTGTGCTTCCTGCAAGAGGATTCGTGACGACCAAGGTTTCTGGACCCAAGTTGAGGCTTACATCTCCAAACACTCGGAGGCGCAATTCAGCCATGGTATCTGCCCTGACTGCGTCAAGAAGCTGTATCCGAATCTTGACCTGCGACCTAAAAATTGAGCCATGGCCACGTTCATATTACAACTCAGACTCTTGTGAAATCGCGTAAAAGCCACATTCACACCATTAGAATAAAGATGCACTCGCAAAAAGGAAAAAAGCTACCAGGATCGTGACTCAAAATCATCCCACCATCATGAAGAATCGTTCTTCGCTGTCAACCGAAAACCATAGAGATTTACGGTAGCTGCCTTTGCCCACCCGCACTTCCACGGCAAATGCGAAACTCGACAAAAGAATTGCCTCTTGTGACCTTACCAACTTAGCAAGATTGCCAGAAAAAATATTCCCCGGCCAAGAACAGATCATTACAATATACTAATCCAATTCTAACAATCCCGTGCTATCATATTTCCGTTGGCTTTATCAACTCCAACATAACTGAGCACCGGGTAGGCGAACAAGTGCCGCGCCACATCCCAACTGTAAGCGCTTACCCTCCAACTCCAGCGGGGATTGCCTCATGCAGCGTAAACGCCTTATCTGGCAATTGTACCCAAGCCAGCTTCTGATCACCATCATTGCCCTTCTGGTTGCCGCCGGCTACGGGGCTTATTATCTCCGCGCCTTTCAGCTGGCCCAGACCGCTGCCGGCCTTGAGGCGCGCGCCCGTCTGACACAAGATACCGTGCTTGCCCTGCTGATAAAAAACGATTTACCCACAATGCAAGCATTCTGCACCACCGTCGGCAAGAGTTCCGCCACCCGCCTTACCGTCACCGCCCCTGACGGCAAGGTCCTGGCCGATTCAGATGAAAGCCCCAACCGCATGGAAAACCACAGTGGCCGACCGGAGATCATCGCCGCCCTTGCCGGCCGACCCGCCCCCTATCTGCACTTCAGCCAGACTCTTCAGGAAAAGATGATGTATGTGGCTGTTCCACTGGTACAGGATGGTAACACCAAAGGCGTGCTACGAACCGCGATTCCGGTCACTTTCATCGACAGCGCCCGCCGGGAAATCTTTTTAAAAATTGCCTTAAGCTGTCTGATCATTGCTCTGATCGTGGCCCTGGCCGCCTGGTTCATCTCGCGTCGCATCAGCAGGCCGCTCGAAGAGATGCGTCTGGGCGCCGAACGCTTTGCCGATGGCAATTTCACCACCAAGCTGCGGGAAGAAGGGGCCGAAGAGGTGGCGAGCCTGGCCAGGGCCATGAATACCATGGCCGACCAGCTCAATGGCCGAATCAAAACCATCGCCCGGCAACACAGCCAGTTGCAAGCGGTTTTTTCCAGCATGGTCGAGGGAGTCATCACCGTGGACACCGAGGAGCGCATCCTCGATATCAACCAGGCTGGGGCAAGGCTGCTGAACCTCGATCCCGAGAAGCTGCGGGGGAAAAACGCCCTGGTGGCGGTGCGCAATCTGACCCTGCAACGTTTCATCAGCCGAACCCTCGCCGAAGCCAGACCCATCGAAGGAGAGATCGACCTGACCGGCCGGGGGCAGGAAAAATACTTCTACGCCCACGGTGCCAGGTTCCAGGACGCCGCGAAGCTGACCAGCGGCGCGATCATCGTCATCAATGACGTCACCAGCCTGCGCAGGCTGGAAAACATGCGCCGCGATTTCGTGGCCAATGTTTCCCACGAGCTGAAAACCCCCATCACCTCCATCGAAGGCTTTGCCGAAACCCTGCTGGACGGAGCCCTGGACTCCCCCGAAGATGCCCGGCGCTTCGTGGAGATCATAGCCAAACAGTCAAAACGGCTGCACGCCATCATCGAAGATCTACTCGCCCTTTCCCGGCTTGAACAGGAGCAGGAGCAGACCCGGCTTGCCCTGACGGAAGAAAAAATCACCACCCCGCTGCGCCGGGCCATCGAAATCTGCGAGCTCAAGGCAGCCGAGAAAAAAATCAACATCGAGCTTACGGCGCCAGATGATTTGAGCGTCGGCCTCAACAGCCCCCTGTTCGAACAAGCAATCACCAACCTCATCGTCAACGCCATCAAGTACAGCGACGAGGGTGGCCGGGTGCTGCTTCGGGCCGGGGAGCGGGACGGGGGGGAAATCGCCATCGAGGTTCAGGATTTCGGGGCCGGAGTCGCACCCCAGCACCTGCCACGCCTGTTCGAGCGCTTCTACCGGAGCGACGCGGCCCGCAGCCGCAAACTGGGCGGCACCGGCCTGGGCCTGGCCATCGTCAAGCACATTGTCCAGGCCCATGGCGGCGAAGTAGAAGTCACCAGCGAACTCGGCAAGGGCTCAACCTTCACCATCCTGCTTGCACCCAAAAAGGCATAAGTTTGTTGAAATCGCAAAAGGCCGCGATTACAACGGTTGCTGCTTCGTAACTTGTTTAATTTGTCTTACGGACATGTGACCTTTTTCCTTTTTTACGAGACCATCAAGTTTCGTTTGGGCAGGCTATCTGCCCAACTCAACTTTAACAAGGAAAAATCCCATGAAAACACAAATGCGTGACACCTCCACCTTGACCACCGCCCTGGAAAAGGCGGCCAAGCATATCTGCACAGCCCGCTGCGGTCGTTGCCCCCATGTGGTCGAGCAGTACCCCTGCCCCGGCGAATGCGACCTGGACACGGTAGCCTGGGAATGCTGGGCGCAATACTTCCTCGATCAGGCGACCCCTGTATCCCCCGATCATGCTTGACACTTCATGTAGTGAGAATTATTTTGACATATAGAAAAATTGTCTATACCTTAACGGCATGACCACAAAGCAACGATTCCGTAATGGCAAGTACCGTATTGAAGTTCGCGAAAAAGACCATGCGCTTATGCACGTTTACTTCGCTGGCGGCGGACTTTCGGTATATCGTCCTGGCCTGCAAAGGCTGGGAAGCTGAACACCAGCATCGCTGAGGTTATCCCGCCTTTCTCGCAATCTTGACAACATGATTTATTGAAAAAGTTAAACATGTTAAATCTTCCATGCGGAAAGAAACGGGAAATACGGGCAGTGTCCATAGTCTCCCCCCATCGAAGTAGACATTAACTTTTTCAGGGATGGCTGTCATCTGCAATAATCACATGATAGACCCCATGCCCTCGCCCCCCCCACCCTCTCGTGATGGTCGTACTCTTGATCGTGTAGACGCAGATCATGGTGACAGAAAAAGCTGATTTTTTATACTTGACCCCAGTTATATTCGAGATGGATTATGTGGATGAATGTCCGAAAGTCTGACCTGAACCCAGAGTTCTCCTAAAACTTACTACACCTGGTTAAGGAATGGCTGAAGACATACCCGCCTATTTACGAAAACAGTTCAACTATACCGGCAGAATCCTTGCCGGATCTTATAGTAAGGAACTTAAGCACAATCTTTCTCAAGCCATTGTCCACCTTGAAGCTCTGGAAAGAATAGGTTCACCGATAATTCCTTACATCGCGGCCTGGCACCCCGATGACGAGCATATCTGGTACGAATACACGGGTTCACGTCTGCACTCGCTCCTCGGGCTTAAAACGACAGATCTGGCCGATGCCTTTCGCGCCAATATCATCACCCGTTGCCTTTACCGAAAGCAGAAAACCCCTTCTGCCATCGACAAGATCATCCGTGATCGATCCCAGCTTGACAGTATGCGAAATTCCATGCGCCGCATTGCGGAACGGGGCGGAGCCGTGGAGGCGATCTATAAAATCGATGCAAACAGCGGCCCGGTATGGCTTAAAGATCTGGCCAGAATCGAGATACATGATCGTGACAGGGTTATGCTCTCCTATGGCTCTCTAATTGATGTTACCAAAGAGATGATGCTTGAAGAGAAACTCATTGAGATACAGGGTGAGCTTTCCTTCCACAAAGATAATCTGGAGTTTATTGTGGTCGAGCGGACCAAGGCACTGCGTAAGGCCGAGCTTGATGTAGTGAGTCGTTTGACCAATGCTGCCGCCTATCGTGATGGTGAGACCGGTGCCCATATCAAACGGTTGAGCCAGTATTGCGGGATCCTCGGGCGTTCCTTTGGTCTGAGCAAGAAAGCCAACTGGGCGCTGTTTCATGCCGTGCCCATGCACGACGTAGGCAAGCTTGGCATAGATGATTCGATCCTGCGCAAACCGGGCCCGCTTTCTTCTAATGAGTTCGAGATCATAAAAACTCATTGTCAGGTAGGGGCAGATCTCTTGGGCGGAGGCGATTCCTTTCTTTTGACGGTAGCCAAAACAATTGCTCTCAGCCACCATGAACGCTGGGATGGCTCAGGTTATCCCCGGGGCCTTACAGAATGGCAAATTCCCTTGGCCAGCCGAATTACCTCCATCTGTGATGTTTTCGACGCCCTCACCTCAGAAAGACCATACAAAAAGGCGTGGGATTTTGAAAATGCTGTGTCTGAAGTAACAAGACTGCGCAGCAGCTACTTCGACCCCAAACTGGTTGATCTTTTTGTAAAAAATCTGCCGGAGATTAAAAGGATTTTCCAGACCACCGATTAAAGCTTGTCATTATGATGTTTTCCGTTCTGTAATTTACAGTGCCATCCGCTATCCCCTGTTCAATCAAGATCGGCGCACAACGCTTCCAGATCAGTGCCCGTAAGTTTGCAAACCCCATTCTCGCACACATAGGCCGTCGCTTTACCGTCCACGAGATGTATCACCGGACGCCGCCACTGAACATGAATAAAAAAACAGCCGCTCCCGGCGTCCCGATGAATGAAATCTACCCCCAAAAAATAGCCCCACTAAAGCGAATACTTTTGTTGTTTACTTTTTAAACTTCGATTCTCGACAATCTGGCCAATATATTATTCTTTCACAATCTACATCCTTCGTCATGACTCGAATAGGACCATCAGAAGAAGATACAAAAGCAATTGCACCTTCTACTTTACCAACAAAATCAAGGGCTGAATTATGCCTGGTTCCTAATCTGCTAAACTCTAGAGGTTGATTACAAATGCAGTACGGTATTTCTCCTTGACAAACATTTCCGCTCCACTTAGGAGCTTTCAATTTAACACCAAACCCTATTACATTTAAATCATGTGTTATTAACAATGCTCCATCCATTTTTGATAAATCAACAAGACTCCTCAGCCTATTACGCAAAGTTTCTGATACCTTTAAGTGTGAAAGCATTCCGGAGAATTTTTCCTCTTCGTATTTTATTTTTTGTTGTTGCAATATACTAATTTCGATATTACCGGTTATGCCCCACGCGGTATCGAATAGTCCTGAAGTAGTTTCTTTATTCGGAACGATAATAATAGTAGCGCCCTGTTTTCTCTGAGCCAAAACTTCTACCATATAGCGTATACAAGAAAGATGGGTACGCGCTATGTTAGCCTCTGTGTTATTTCTATAGCTCTTGCCATTAGTTTCTATACCAAATTTTTTTAAAATATATTTTCCTACAATGCTGTAAGTAATAATGTCAACATGAGAAGGCAAATAAGCACCATTTTCTATAAGCCCCAACCTACTCGAACCTCTTGTAATTTCAAGCCTTCCAACCCCAGAAATAGTAACCATTGGGCAGTCTGGTGAAAAATGCCTTGCGCAAGGTATTCCAGCCGGAATTTCATTTAGAGTTTTCAACGGATGTGCAAAATAACATATTCCCCAAATGACCACTCCATCTCCATCTGAAACAGCAAGTAAAGCGCCCGACTTTCCGTTAACAATCCCATTCATTTTTGCCAAATTTTTTGCTGTAAATTCAATAGGGGTTTCAAAATATAAACATAGCTCTGTTTCACGATACTTCGGTATTTCAAATCGAATAAAATCATTTTTTGATATCCAGGCAACGCCAGACAAAATACTTACTCCTTCTTCCTTTAAAAGAGACGCTTGGAACATGGTGTCTATAAGTATCGCAAACTCACCCTGCAACGGTATAGGTCGGCTATCTTTCCCAAACGCAGGATTGTTTTGATGATCAGTCCATGCCCGATGAAGCTCCGCTGCTATTCTTGGATTTAATAACATGACATTTACCCGAACTTTTTACTAGTAAAGGTTCCAAAAGGGTTAAAGCAGGTCCTGAAAATAAGCTTTTCTGCCATTGGACACCTCCTCGGGTATATTACCCTTATCTTGGTGTCCGCGAAACTATGGGTAGCTCAGGTTAGAGTTTCGGACATTCGCCCATAAAAAAGAGAAACCAGCACAGATAAACGTGGTCTGACCCGAATGGCGCTAGTTTAAGGTTTTTCACCTGCGGAATCATCTAAGAATATTAGCTAAATTCGATGGACTCGCAATAACTCGTTACCTCGGCGAAGGCCGGGGTCCAGCCTTACTGTAACTCGCCGAAAACACTGGATTCCGGCCTTCGCCGGAATGACGGAATATGTAGTTTTTTGAGTTGTTACGAGTCCGTCAAATATCAGGCTACAAATGCTTAAACTAGTGCCATTCTGGTCTGACCCCGATTACCCTTTATTTCTACCGACAACTATTGTCTCACGGTTTAGAGGCAATTCGTGGTCATCGAAACACCAGTAGTTTTTAAAATGTATCGATTGAAGCATGTGACATCTCGATAATTAGAAGCGACCAACGTGAAAGTAACCGGCGCTGCGCCACACGGACAGCAACCGAAGCTACAGGAGGTAGAGAAACGATGAACGAAAAGACGACAAATGGCGCAGCGTCCGTGTTAACTGCCGGGTTGGGCCTACCGTAGGATCGGTGATTCATGACAAAGCTCAGAAATCTCAGTGGCGAACTTCGCCTTAGTGGCTTCCTCTGCACTGAACCAGTGCTCGCTCAATATGTACTGGAGCGCGCCATCATGATCTATGCCAAGGCGCTCGGAGATGATGGTAGCCATCGCATGATGGTCACACTTCAGCGCCTCGACAATTTGTTCCGCGACCTCCAGCGTGATGCTCTGACTCGTTTGCCTAGCGGGGCCGTGAGTCATGAGCGTAGAGGACGGAGTAATAAGTCTCTTGGATCCGGCGAGAAAGATCAGTACGGCAGCAGACTGGCAGGTTCCGATGACATAAGTCGTGACTGGTATCGGGAGCGAGCGAAGCATGGAATAGATTGCAATGGACGTGCCGACGCATCCACCTGTCGAGTTAATTGTGAGCGTCAGTTCCCTGTAGCCGTTGGCGATCTTCCGTGCAACCGCATCAAAAATTGCGTTGTCGGTGCCTTCAGCTATCTGCCCGCCGATGTGAAACGGTTCCATGGTGACTCCAGTGCTAGTAGGCCCAACAAGTTATTCAGCAGACCCACATATCATCCCAAAAATCATGATAGCCGGAAAAACACAGCTGTGTGCGGTTTACTCCCAGGCTCCAAATCGTCTCGCCAGTCTCCGCAAAACCCAAAAAAATATGGCAGTCATGTCAGGCTATAAGAAAATGACCGAAAGCGTCAAGAACAAAATATTAATGCAATTCGCGATGTCTCTCTCATGGCCTGTTTTGTTTTATGATGTAGCTGTGTCGAATACTACCAAGGTAAACCAGCCAACCGGCATCGACTGGTTTATGGTGAACAGAGTTGGTTGCAGTCAAAAAGTGCTTGCGCATGGTGACTGAAAATGAAAAAAGGGTTTCAAAGCCTAAGCCTTGAAACCCTTGATTTTACTGGTGCCGGGACCAGGAATCGAACCAGGGACACTCGGATTTTCAGTCCGATGCTCTACCGACTGAGCTATCCCGGCGCAAAAGTAGCTATCATATATTGAAATATGCCCTGCTTGTCAACCTATTTCATTACCACCCTGGTGCTGGCCAGATGATCGTGCCAGGCGCATTTTTCCCGATCAATAATACTCCAGAAAAATCCAAGCCCCAAGGGCAAGGCAGACAGGCCATAGCCGACAAAGCGCAAAAAGGCCAGCCCAGGGGGAACCTCTCCACTATCGGTCCGCACCACCTTGAGACCCATGAACATCTTGCCAGGAGTCTGCCCCTGCCACCCATGCAGGGCCAGAAAATATATCGCGATAAACAGGGGGAAGGTGAGCGGGAAAAAAATAAAACAGAAAAAAATGGAAGAAAGCAGGTCGGGCCAGTTGAGAAAATGCCCCCCCAAAGCGGCGGCCACCGCACACAGGCAACAGAAATACAACAGATGAATCAAGAGAATATCGATCCCCATGGCCATCCCTCGGGCAAGAAAACCAGCGTATTGCGGCGGGGAGATGGCTTCCTCATCCATAGGCGTGTCGCTCTCCCTACTGGTCATCTTTTTCCAGGGTCAAACCAAGATCCGGGATGTCAGGCCCCGCACTTGCAGTTTTTTCAGGCTCAACAGCAGAGACTGCAGTCTTTTTACCATCTTCAAGAAACAACTCAAAAATATCGTGAATCTCTTCATTATCCTCCGCCATGACCGGTGGCTCCGCCATCATAACCTCAAGATCGTCAGCAAGGTTCTCTTGCCCGGCAAGATTTTCTGGCCCTGCTTCCGGCTTCATGGCTATCACCGGTTTTTTTCCCTCTGGCTGTAACGGGGCCAGATCCGCGACAGCAATATTTTCAAGATCAAGCACTGGTGGAGTCTGGTCTTCCAGGACGGCCCCTGCCAGCGGCACCTCGACAAGCTCGAAATCATCTTCATCTGCGGGCAGAACTTGCGCTTCCTGCCCATCCAGAATCAGGAACTCTTCCGCTTCGTCAAGAGAAGACTCAGGCTCTGCCCCTGTTTTTTGCCCCCCAAGAATCGCCCCAAGAAAAAAAGGCGCGGCATTCTTACCCACCGTGCCTTGGAGCTGTTCCGCCACCGCCATCAAGTCATTGCCGCACTTGCCGCAGGATTTCTGCCGATCAAACGAGATGTAGCCGCATTTTGGGCAACGCATGATGAATCTCCCTTCGCACAGTAGAAACCGCTGGATCGGTCAAGAAAAAAGTATGAATAATGCTACAACTTTATTATATATCTGTAAGCGTTCAGCAACACCACATCTGCTTTGTCATCGGCCTGCTTATGTGCAATAGCACACTGCACAGGCCTCTTTAGCGCATCTGTGGCACTGCTGAACGCTTACAGTCCCGAGTTTACCTGAAATTGGGTGCCCTTGGTGAACGATTACATATATCTTCACAGATGGTCAAGACATTCTCCTATCTTCACAGCAAAAAAGCAAGCGCGACAACTTTGTCTGGCCGTGCTTTTACCTCCGCCCCCTTTTCTCAGAGGAGAGAAAAATGAGATCAGCTTTCCCCTTTCGTTTTATCGTCTGTCTGTGTCTGCTGAGTCTTGTCGGAACAGGTTGTTTGTACCGTGAGCCGGTGCGCCATCTTTCCTCGGATATCTGTCTGATTACCCCTAACCTCACCCAGAAGGAGGTTATTTCCGCCCTTGGCCCTCCAGATCAAAAACAAAAGGGAGAGCAGGGAGAAATCTGGATCTATCAGGAAGTGAAAAAAAGCCTTTTGCGGAAAACCCCCTATCTTGGAAAGAAAATAGGCTCGGAAGATTATGATGTGGTGACCATAAGCTTTATCGGAGACACTGTGGCCACCTGCCTCTATCGCGGATATAATGAAGAGGAACTCAAGAAAAGCGGAATTACCATTAGTGTGCCGCGTGCGGACTAACAAGTACGAAAAATTCAGGGCCCGCATGGTTGAGGAGCAGTTGCTCCCCAGAGGCATTGAAGATCCGGCGGTGCTCCACGCCATGGAGGTGGTTCCGCGCCATCTTTTTGTCTCCGCTGCCCTGCACGCCCAGGCCTATGGCGATTTTCCCCTGCCCATCGGCCACGGCCAAACCATATCCCAGCCCTGTATAGTGGCCCTCATGACCCAGCTTCTACAGCTCACCGGCAAGGAAAAGGTGCTGGAAATCGGCACCGGCTGCGGCTATCAGTCGGCCATTCTTGCCACGCTCTGCGAAAAAGTATATACGATTGAACGGATAAAACCACTCCTGGCTCGCGCCAGGCGCACCTTTGATCAGCTCCAGATCTACAATATCATGAGCAAGGTTGCGGACGGCACCGAAGGTTGGCCTGAACATGCCCCCTTCGATGCGATCATCGTCACCGCTGCCGGACCGCAGATTCCGCAACCGCTGATGACCCAACTGGCAGACCCAGGCATCATGGTTCTGCCGGTTGGTGATCTGGAAAGTCAAACCCTCATGGTGGTCAAAAAAGAAGGGGGATTGGTGACCACCACTGCGGTGGAAAATGTCCGTTTTGTCAAACTGGTTGGCGCCCACGGCTGGCAGACAACCTGAACCTGGCCCATACATTCACTCCCCCGCTCTCACCCGTTTGGCCAAGCGTCGGACTTCGTCCAGGGTTTCCGCCAGATCAAAAGCGAGAAACCGCCGATCCTGCATAACTACCCTGCCGTCAATGAGCACCGTGGAGACATCGCTCCCCCTGCCCGCATAGACCAAGGTCCCCGGGTTGTAAAATGGGCTAAGATGTGGCTTTCTTCGCTCAATGATTACACAGTCTGCCCTTAGCCCCACAGCCAAACAGCCTGTCTGGCGGGCCAGACCCAACACCTCCGCTCCCATCCCCATAGCCATATCCAAAAGAACAGAAGCAGGCAGGCAGGTTGGCTCCCGGCTGGCAACCTTGTGCAGCCTGGCGCAGCTTGCCATCTCCTGAAAAAGATCCAGATCGTTATTGCTGGCGCAACCGTCCGTGCCCAGACCCACTTGCACCCCGGCGGCAAGCAGTTCAGACAGAGGGGCGATGCCCGAGCCGAGCTTCATATTGCTCTCCGGGCAGGTCACCACCTTGGCCCCGGTCTCCTGTAGCAGGCGAACATCATCTTCGGTCAACCAGACACAGTGCACACAGACTGTATTTTCATCCAGCAAGCCAAGCCCATGGAGCAGGCCCACCGGAGTTTTCCTGTGTTGCGCTTTGCTCTGGGCAATCTCATCCCTGGTTTCAGCAAGATGGATAAAAAAAAGGCTTCCCGCCTCGCGGGCCAGGGCCTTGGCTCGTTGCATGGTGTCCGGACCGCAGGTATATGGAGAATGGCAGAACAGGGCCGGAGTAAGCAGGGAATTTTTCCCCTGCCAGGCCGCAAGAAAATCAGCCGCTACGGCAATATTTTGTTTAGGTTCCGGTACCCCTGGCGCAGGAAAATCAATGATGCCCTGGGCGGCCACTGATCTCAATCCCGCCTCACAAAAAGCCTTGGCTGCTGCATGTTCATAAAAATAGGCGTCCGCCACCGTAGTGGTGCCGCCCATGATCATTTCGGCCGCGGCAAGCTTGCTGCACCAATAAACCATCTCCGCGTCAACCAGCCGCGCCTCGGCGGGGAAAATATGCTCGTTGAGCCAGGTCATGAGCGGCAGGTCATCAGCCAAACCCCGGAACAGGGTCATAGCGCCATGACTGTGACAGTTGACCAGACCCGGCATGACCAGATTGCCCGCGACCTCAATGATTTTTTCCGCCTCAGGTTGGGCGGGCAGATCGGCCATTGCCCCAATCCCGACAATGGCCCCGTCCGCCACAGCAAGATAGGCATCCTCCTGCATACATCCATCGACAGGATTTACCAGAAGCGTGGCATTTATCAGGAGCAGGTCAGGTTTAGGCACGAAGGTGATCCCCAATAATGAGCAGAGCTGGATATCCAGGTTAGCAAATAATAAACCGGGACAGATGTAATACAATCTGATATCGCAGAGTTAGCAAAAAAATAAACGTCAAACAGGAACCTGCCAGCATGAGCCGGTTAACCCGGAGGATGTCTTGCGGCTCAATGGGACGGATCGGGTCGCCGATGCTTGGTTTTTCCAGCAGCTGGCCGAAATAGAGGTTAGGTCCGCCGAGTTGGATGCCAATGGCCCCGGCTACCGCCGCTTCGGTGTGGCCGGAGTTAGGGCTGGCGTGTCTGCCGCGGTCTCTCAGGAGGATGAAGAGGGCGCCTTTTACATCAAGACGCAGCAGGAAAGCGGCAGCCGGGATCAGCATGGAGGTTAGCCGGGCCGGAACAAAATTAACTATATCATCCAGCCGAGCCGCGGCCCAACCGAATTTAAGATACCGTTCGTTTTTGTAGCCGAACATAGAGTCCATGGTATTGACCGTCTTGTAGAGCATGGCAGCCATGGGCCCGCCCAGCAGCGCGAAAAAAAGCGGGGCTGTCACCCCGTCCACCATGCTTTCCGCCACTGACTCCACTGCCGCCCTCGCTACCCCTGCCTCATCAAGATTGGCCGTATCCCGGCCAACGATCATCCCCACCCGCCTGCGGGCCTCAGGCAAATCGCCGGTGGCGAGGGCCGTGTAGACATCGGTACTGTGGCGCACCAGATCGCGAGCCGCAATGGTGGTGTAGAGCAGGAAGATGGAGACTGCCGTGCCCAGCCAGGGATGGAGAAGGACGGCGCCGGTAAGCATAACCCATATTGTTGTCCCGACAAGGCTTAAAACCAGGATAACGCTACAGATTCCAGCGGCAAAAG
>Ga0156788_1137_pt1 | contig 48861 bp, 45 predicted proteins | sample RifOxyD3_FD_110737 | JGI IMG/M metagenome (GOLD analysis project Ga0156788, IMG submission 110737) | Deltaproteobacteria bacterium RIFOXYD12_FULL_53_23
TGATGATGAGGTGGAGATTGGCGCCAACACCTGTATTGATCGGGCTACCTTCGGTAAGACCTGGGTCAAGCGGGGCACAAAGATCGATAATCTTGTGCAGCTTGGCCATAATGTGATGGTTGGGGAGGATTCTTTGTTGGTTGCCCAGTCAGGACTGGCAGGTAGTGTTACCACCGGTAATAATGTGATTTTGGGCGGCCAGGTAGGGGTTGCCGGGCATATTCATCTTGGGGATCGGGTAATGGTTGCAGCCAAATCAGGGGTACATAATAATTTGGAGCCTGGGGCCATCGTGTCTGGTATGCCGGCGATTATCCATAAGAACTGGCTGCGTTCCAGCGCTGCCTATGCAAAACTTCCGGAAATGGTTCTGGAGTTGCGGGAGCTGCGCCGGAAGGTGGCCGAGCTGACCAAGGGCAAAGATGGCAGCCTTGACAAGCAGGAGTGAGGGGCTGGTTTTTCGCCGGGGAAAAGATGGTTTGGCGACGTTTTGTTTCAGTGAATAGAGAGGAGGTTTGGCATGAATTATGACCTGCAACAGCTTGATATTGTGGAAATACTGAAGATTTTGCCGCATCGGTATCCTTTTCTTATGGTGGATCGGATTGTTGAGATGCATTTGGGCGAGTCTATTCGAGGGTATAAAAATGTGACTATGAATGAAAATTTTTTTCAGGGTCATTTTCCCTCGCAGCCTGTTATGCCTGGGGTTTTGATCCTTGAAGGCATGGCCCAGGTTGGGGCGATCCTTGCTTATATTACCGATCCCGAAGCGGTTGCCAGTAAACTCGTCTATTTTGCTGGCCTTGATGCCGTGAAGTTCCGGCAAAAGGTTGTGCCTGGAGACCAGCTTTATTACGAACTTTCGGTGAGTAAACGCAAAGCCAGATTCTGGAAAATGGAAGGCAAGGCCTTTGTCGATGGCAAACTCGTGGCTGAAGCGCAACTCATGGCTACCTTTGCCTGAACCTTTGGCCCGGAACTCTCAGATCTATTTTTTTTCAAGCTCTATCTAACCAAAGAAAAACGAAGGCTAAATGAACATACATCCTACCGCAGTCATTGATCAAGAGGCGAAGATTCATGTCTCTACCACTGTTGGCCCCTATGCCGTTATTGAGAAGGGGGTGGAAATTGGCCCTGATTGTGTGGTCTGCCCTCATGCCGTGATCACGGGCTTGACCACCATCGGCGCCCGTAATACTATTGGTTCTTTCACCAATATCGGTGGCCCACCTCAGGATCTGAAATACAACAATGAGCCCACCCGGCTGGTTATCGGCGATGACAATCAAATCCGCGAGTATGTTTCAATCCACAGAGGTACTCCTGGCGGTCATGGGGTGACCACGGTAGGCAGCGGTAATCTGTTGATGGCCTACACTCATATCGCTCATGATTGTGTGGTCGGGAATCAGGTTATCATGGCTAATGCCGCCACCCTGGGTGGGCATGTCGAGGTTGGAGACCGGGTAATTATCGGTGGTCTCACTGCCGTGCACCAGTTTGTTCGGATTGGCGAGTATGCTTACATTGGTGGTATGTCTGGACTCAGCAAGGATGTGCCGCCTTATGTGATCATGGCAGGTGTCCGCAATCAAATGCGAGTGACCGGCATTAACCGAATTGGTCTGCGTCGCTCTGGTTTTTCGACGGATGAAATCAAGAAATTGCGGCAGGCCTACAAAATAATTTTCCGCAGCCCTGATTTGTTGCTCCAGGAGGCGCTTGTCAAGACTATGGAAGAGATCCCCGATTGTGCGCTGGTTGCCACATTGGTGAATTTTTTCATCACCTCGAAACGCAGCGTGGTGCGCATGGCTGGTGATGACGAAGAATAGCATTGGCATCATCGCCGGGGGGGGGCAGTTTCCGAAACTCTTTGCCGAGGCTGCCAGAAAAGCGGGCCGTAAGGTGGTTATCGTTGCCCATCAGGGAGAGTCATGGCCCGAGCTTGAAGACGTTGCCGACCAGTTTTGCTGGGTAAAGCTCGGCCAGCTTGGTCGGATTATCAGTTTCTTTCGGGAGCATGGCGTTACTGAGATCGTTTTTCTGGGCGATATCACCAAAACCAGAATCTTCAAGGATGTCTGGCCGGATCTCAAGGGCTTGACCCTGTGGAATAAAATTGATGTCCGGCAGGACGATGCGATCCTGAGAGCAGTAGCTGATGCTTTAGAAAAAGAAGGCATTCACGTGCTGGAATCCACTCTCTACCTTAAGGATCTGCTCTTTCCTAAAGGCGTTCTTTCCAGGAAAAAGCCAACTGCCGATCAGATGGAGGACATTCGGTTCGGCTGGCAGACCGCCAGGGCCATTGGCGCTCTTGATATTGGTCAGTGCGTCGTGGTTAGGAATCGCACCGTACTGGCGGTGGAGGCTATCGAAGGAACGGATGCTGCCATTACCAGAGGTGGTACCTTGGGGAAAGAAAAGGTCGTAGTCGTCAAGGTGAAAAAACCTAAACAGGATTTTCGTTTCGACCTGCCGGCTATAGGTGGAAAAACCATTGAGACCATGGTAGCGGTCAAGGCTGCGGTTCTGGCGGTGGAAACCGGTCAGGCCTTGCTTTTTGATCGGGAGGCCACGATCGAGATGGCGAATCGTGCTGGGATTGTTGTGATCGGGGTGGAGGAGTCGGCGGACGGAACCGTTGGTTAGATTATTTAAGCTGTAGTCTGGATACTCAGCCAGCAGGAATAAACATCTCATGAAAGCTATGGTTCTGGCCGCAGGCCTTGGGACTCGCTTGCGGCCCTATTCCTTGCAACGCCCCAAGCCGCTGTTTCCGGTGCTTGATACCCCCCTTTTATTACATACCCTTAGCCAGCTTCGTCAGAACGGGGCCACGGGAATCGTGGTTAATGCCCATCACCTGCGCGACCAGATCAGGGACCTGCTCCACGGGCAAAGGGACGTCCATATTCAGATGGAGGATCTGGAACTTGGAACCGGGGGTGGCCTGCGTCTGGCGCAAAGGCATTTCAACGAGGCCCCCTTTCTTGCGGTTAATGGCGATATTGTCCACGATCTTGATTTGGCCAAGGTATACCTGACTCATTGTACCTCTGGCGCGGATGTGACCATGGTGCTGCATGACTGTCCTCGTTTCAATAATGTGCGGGTTGATGCTGGGGGGAGGATCGCAGGTTTTTCCGGGGCAGCGGGGGAGGGGGAGCGCCTCCTGGCCTTTACTGGGGTGCAGGTTATCAACCCTAATGTTCTGGCCTTGATTCCAGGCGGTATTTTTTACAATATCATTGACGGTTATGCCGAATTGCTTAAGAGCGAGGGCATTATCCGGGCCTTGGTTGTTTTGGATAATTTTTGGACCGATATGGGTACCCCGGCGGATTATCTGAAGCTGCACGAGGATATCCTGCTGAAGGGGAGGATGCCTGGAATCTTTGCGGGAAGCGGGGACAGGCCTTTTTATTTCGGAAAAGATGCTTTTATTGGGGCAGGGGTATCACTTCAGGATTGGGTCGCTATCGGGCATGGGGCAACCATTGGCGCAGGGTCCAGTCTTACTCGGGTTGTGGTCTGGGATGGAGGTAAGGTGGCGCCCGGTAGTGTGATGGTGGATCGTATCATCAGCGGGGAGAGCTAAAATGTTTACCAAGCAGCAGCGGCAGGCCTTGTCCGGGCTGTTGGCCGAACAGGATTTTCCCCCCGAAATTCAGGTGGCGGAGAGGATGGCCGGAGATGGTTCTGACCGGCAGTTTTATCGCCTTGTCGTTGGTGAGATGTCTCTGCTGGCGGTATTGCCTAACCTTGGTCAACCCCAGGGTCTGGCTGAGGCACGGGCCGCTTATGCCATAGGCCGACATTTTTTTGCGCATGAGGTGCCGGTGCCCCGGATCTACGGCTTTGCGGAGGAATGTGGTCTTATCCTCTTTGAGGATCTTGGTGATACCAAGCTCCATGATCTGGTTCTCCGGCATGGCGCAGAGGCGCCGGAGGTGGACATCTGCTATCGACAGGCTCTGGCTGCCCTGGCCCATTTACAGACTGAAACGCGTCATGGATTTCAGCCGGACTGGTGCTGGGATACCCCCAGTTATGATCGTGAACTCATGCTGGTCAGAGAGTCCGGGTATTTTAAGAAGGCTTTGTGTGAGGATTTGTTGGGCATGAGTCCTTTACCCCAGGGGCTTGGGCAGGAGTTCGTCTCTCTGGCGGAACGGGCCTCGCAAGAACCGGACGATTTTATCCTGCACCGTGATTTCCAGTCGCGTAACCTGATGGTATGTGAGGGTAAAATCAGAATTATTGATTTTCAGGGTGTTCGATTTGGCCCTTTGGGGTATGATCTGGCCTCTCTGCTTATCGATCCTTATGCCGGTTTATCCCTCGATCGGCAGCAGGCCCTTCTCTGTTGCTACATAGATACTCTTGTCTCCCATATTCCTCTTGACCGGGAACGATTTATTGAGGGATATTATTACATGGCCCTGCAGCGGAACCTGCAGATTCTTGGCGCTTTTGCTTTTCTCTCGAAAAACAGGGAAAAACAGTTTTTTCGGCAGTTCATCATCCCTGCAGCCGCCACTCTTCACGAACACCTGGGTGCGCCACAGGGGCAGGATTTCCCCTGCCTGCGTGCGGTGGTGGAACAGGCCCTTACTCTTATTATGGAAAACCAACAATAATGCAGACCCGATACCCCATAGTTGCTCTGGTTGGTCGACCAAATGTCGGCAAATCAAGCCTTTTCAACAGATTTGCCAAGCATCGCAAGGCCATTGTTGACCCCACCCCTGGGGTAACCCGTGATCGTCATTATGAACAGGTAACCATTGAAGACCAGATTTTTATCCTGGTTGACACCGGGGGTATTGAAGGCGACGGGCGGGAAATGATGGCCGGATTGATCCGCGAACAGACCATGCAGGCCATGCGGGAGGCAGACGTGATCCTTTTCCTGCTTGACGGCAAGGAGGGGGTGCTGCCGGAAGATCTTGAGGTTGCTGATTATCTGCGACGGTCGAAAAAGCCGGTTCATTTTCTGGTCAACAAGGTAGACAGCCCGGAGCTTGAACAACGGTTGCTCCCTCAATTTTACGAGTTGGGAGTGGATAAGCTCTGGCCGGTTTCCGCTGCGCATGGCTATGGAGTTAAATCATTTTTTGAGATTTTACTTGAAACCTTGCCGGTTTTTCCCGAATCTGAGGACATCCCGCCGGAGACCATCAATCTGGCCTGTCTGGGGCGGCCCAATGTGGGTAAATCTTCCCTGATCAACCGGCTGTTGGGCGAAGAGCGCATGGTAGTCTCGGATATCCCTGGCACCACCAGGGATTCGGTCGATACCCTGCTGACGGTGGGCAAGCAGCCGTATCTGCTCATCGACACGGCGGGGATCAGGCGCAAGGGCAAGGTGCAGGAAAAACTGGAGAAATTCAGCGTGCTCCAGGCCCTGGGCGCTCTGGAACGCTGCGATTTGGTCTTGATTTTGATTGATGCCGGGGAAGGGATCACCGAGCAGGATACCAAGGTCTTGGGTTATGCCTTTGAACGGGGTCGAGCCTGTCTGATTCTGGTTAATAAATGGGATCTTCTCCATGGGGAGGCGAAGCGGCAGAAACAGTTGATGGAAGAGATTGCCAGGGCAACGAGTTTCGTCGAATATGCTCCGGTATTGAAGATTTCCGCCCTTACCGGCGCCGGGGTGAATCAGTTGTTGCCCACGGTTGCGAAGATCTATAAACAGTACTGCGGTTCTTTTTCAACCGGCAAGATCAACCGGATTTTGCAGGCAGCCCTGGAGGGTCATAACCCGACCATGCACCAGGGCCGCCGTCTCAAGTTCTATTATACGACCCAGATTTCCTCCAAACCACCCACGTTTATCATCTTTACCAATTATCCAAAGGGGGTGCATTTTTCCTACCTCCGCTACCTGATGAACCAGTTTCGGGCCGGGCTCAAGCTGGATTCCATTCCCATCAAGATTATCCTTAAGGAACGGCAACGCAAGGAATATGGCTAAGCCGTCGTAAATACATGATGAGAACATGCTCATATCGTAAACGGCATAAGGGGCCGTAAACACATGTGCAAAAAAAGCAATGAATTTTTAACGGAACCTAAAAGAAAGCTGCCGGGTAAAAATGCCGGGTTGTTTATTTCCAATTCCAAAGATCAAGGGCTGGATGCCGCCTTTGTCCTTGCGGTAGAACAGGCCGGATATTCCCAGTTTCTTGCTTTGCAAAGTGAATCCTGGCATCTTTTTGTTTCCCGTCTTGCCTCCGGCCTGCCCGACTTTTTTAATGCCCTTGATAATCGTGCATCTCCAGGGGCGGAGAGCTCAACCACCTTCGACCTTCTTTTTCATCCCGCTCCTGGTGCCTTTGCTCGTGAGGCTGTCCAACTTTTTCGCCAGGATGCCTTGTCTTTTACTGCCTTTTTCTCCCTGTTAAAATGTCTGCGCTGGACCATGCTCAACGATCCGGCACTGTCTGCCCAACGCCAGAGAAGTTGCGCTTTATTTTTTGATCGTCTGGAAATAGAGGCTGCCAGTCAATGGCTCAAGGAGGAAGCGAGATCCACCCAGCACCGGCTTCGTGAGGCGAAGCTTTTTATCCTTAATGAGAAAAGACGATATGCGGCTATATTCCATCGGATGGCCGAGCCTGCCTGTATTATTGATCACCAAGGATGTCTGCTTGATGTCAATGCCGCCTTTGCGGATTTTTTCAAGATGCAAGGTGAAACGCTGCTTGGCAAGCCGTATATTCAATTATTTGGGGTGGAAGCCTGCAATATCTGTTTGCTTGATAAACATCTGGCCGGACATGGTTCTTTTGCCAATATTGAGGTTGTCATCCAGGTTGCCGGAGAGATTCGCACGGTCTTGATAAGCGGCTCTTCGCTGGGCCGGGTGCGTGGGGTTCCCTGTGGCATTGTCATCTTGCAGGATGTCACTGCGCAAAGACAGATGGCCCAGGCGCAGCAGGAGCTGGAGTGTCTGGCAGCAAGTCTCAGATGTTCCAATGCCGAACTGGAACAGTTCGCCCATGTGTCTTCTCATGACATGAAGGAGCCCCTCCTGCTGATTGTCGCCTTTGCCGAACGTTTGCTGGCCAGATGGCCTGAAAAATTCGATGGTAAGGCGGGTGAATATCTTGGCCGGATTCTCAAGGCTGCCCACCAGTTGCAGACATTTGTGGATGATATCTTGCAACTCTCCAAGGTGCGCAGTGAAGAGCGGTCCTTTGGTGTGGTTGCGTTGGATGAGCTTATGCAGGAGGTGCTGGGCGATTTTGAAGAGAGGATCAGACAAGTGCAGGGAAATGTCTGGGTGGGTCATCTCGCTACTATTGAGGGGGACAGAATCCAGCTCAGGCAGCTTTTTCAGAATCTCATTGCCAATGCTTTGAAATACCGTCAGGAAAATTTACCCCCTATGGTTGAGGTTAAGGGCCGAAAGTTGCCGGGTGGAATCTATGAAATTACGGTACGGGATAACGGCATTGGTTTTGAGGAAAAATATGCGGAGCGGATTTTTCAGCCATTTGTTCGTCTGCATGGTAGACATGAATATGAAGGAACAGGGATCGGTCTGGCAACCTGCGAGAAGATAGTCACTCGTCACGGTGGGCGGATCAGCGCTAAAAGCAGTTCCGGTGAGGGTTCGGTTTTTATTGTTCAATTGCCTGTTGAGCAGTATAAGCGGCAGTAAGGTCAAGGTTCAGTTCGTCATTTTTCCTCTTATTTTTTTATCTGAAAAAACACTTTCTTCTTAGCTTCTATTTGGGTATGTTGTGCTACATATTGTGGTGGCATCTTTTTCTGGTGCGCTATATCGTGGTTTTTTCCAAGAAGATCAAGACTTTTATCAGAGGTGTGTGCAATGGAGTTACCGATCAGTTTTGATGAGGCGCTGAAAGAATGGGAGCGTTTTGAAGAGTATCTTGTCCAGGCCAGGTACGCGATCCGCAACAATAAAACCGGGGCACCCATGGAAAAGGATATGGCCCAGGTGCTGTTGCGGATCAGTAAACAGTTTAAGAACCCAGCGGTGGCCAAGGCCCTGATTCACGGTACCATCATTACGGCCACACCCTTTTTGATGAACGGCGGAAACCCATATACCCGTCGGGCAGGCTATTATTCCTGCTATCCCTTGGGTGACGTGGAAGATTCTACCGATGCAATTTTTGACATGGAACGTGATCTGGTCAGTATCTTCCAGCACGCTGGTGGCGGCGGTATCGACGTAACCAAGATCAGACCCAAGGGCACCATTGTTGACAATGGACAGGGGCTCGCCTCCGGGCCGGTTTCTTTTGCCAAGGGATTTTCTCATCTCTCGGAGCGTATCAGCCAGGGGGGGAAGCGTCGGGGCGCCCTGATGATTCAGGCGGACTGGGATATCAAGGATGTTAAGGAGTTCGTTGTCTTCAAAGGAGATAATCCTGGCCGATATAGCGGGTGCAATATTTCCCTCAATGTGACCGATGACAAGTTCTGGGAGGATGAGGAGCTTACCAATCTGGTGGCTGAATATATCTGGAAATCCGGTGATCCCGGGCTGCTTTTTACCCAGAAGAGCATCGCCAATACCCCGGTGCCGGCCAAGTACAACCCGGTGTATTCCAACCCTTGCGGAGAATACCTTTCCACTAAGGATACGGCCTGCAATCTGCTTACGGTCTGCTTGTCAAAGTGCCTGCAGGAGGACAAGGAGAAATTCTTTGACGGAGTTTTCGAGGCGGCCAGACTTGCGGCACTTGCCGGTAACGAAATCCTCGACTTGGGTGGTTTCCCGCCCATTGAACGGATCAAGGCCAACACCCTCAAGTTCCGGCCCATTGGCATAGGCTTTACCGGTTTGCATCATGCCATGAATTATTATGGTGTTTCCTATGCCGATGAACATGAAGCTCCGCTTTTTGCCAAGGCTACCCAGCTGGCCCTGATGTTGGGCTCCATGCAGGGCAGTCTTGATTATGCCGAGTTCATCGAAAAGGAGGGTGCTCAGGAAAAGCTCACCCCTCAAGAATGGAACATGACCTATGTCGACAAGATTAACAGTGAGGCGCTGGCCTTTATTGAGTCGGATATGTCAGACAAAAATTTGTGGCGCAAGCGAACCACTGATATCTTTGGCATCCTGCGCAAGCTCGGCGGTCTGTATAATTCGGTGACCACCTCTCAGGCCCCAACCGGGTCGATTTCTCAGCTGATGCGGGTGGCCTGTACCGGGGTGGAGCCTTATTTTTCCATGATCCAGCGGCGCAAGGTCAAGGATGTGGATGATTCCTGGAAGGAATTTATCCTCGTGCCTCTGGAGTTTTACCAATACGAGGAGAAAAAGCTGGAATGGATTGCCGAGCAGACCGCGCACAAGATTGAACCGTATCAGCAAATCCGGATTCTTGAGGCCTGCCAGGCCTTTAATCATACTGCGGTTTCCAAGACCATCAACCTGCCCGCCGACACCACGGTGGCCGAGATCAAGAAGATCCTGCAGTATGCCCGGAAGAGTAATCTCAAGGGCATTACCATGTTCCGCGATTCCTCAATGGAGGGGATATTGAGCGATCATAGCGGCAAGTTGGAACCGACCTGTGAATTCTGCGATCTTGACGTGCGCAGCGGCAGCACCTACAAGTTCCGAGGGCCAGCCCCGCTTTATATCACGGCCAACAAGGGCGGGCAGGGACATGTGCGGGAGATTTTTCTTAACACTACCAAGTCAGGTTCGACCCTGCATGGGATGAGTGAGGCCTTAGGCAGGGTCATTTCCGTGGCCCTCCAGCACGATTATCGATTGGTGGGTAAGATTGCCCGGACCCTGGAGGATATCTCTTCCGACGGTGCCTGGATCAGTGCCTCGTTGGGTCGGGTCTATTCCATTCCTGCGGCTCTGGCCAAGGTTTTGGACAAAAACGCGGAAGGCGAGGTGAAGGAAGAACCGGCCCCGTATGCCGGACCTTCCTCTTATTCATCCTGTCCGATCTGCGGCAAGCTGAGTCTGCGGCGCAGTGGTGGCTGCAATCAGTGTGTGAGTTGTGGTTATTCCTCCTGCTGAATGATCAGGATGGAGTGTGCCTGTAAATAGGCTATTAGATTCGGCAGAAACAACAAGGCGGTCATGATTTTCATGGCCGCCTTGTTGTTTTATGGAGTCGGATGCTATCATTGACCGCCCAAAGAAACAAGCGCCCCGATTGACCTCATTCTGCTTTTTTTACCCAAAGGGCATAAGTTTCGTTTGAGCAGGCAAGCTGCTCAACTCAGCTTTGCACCCGGAGGGTATAAGTTTCGTGTGAACAGGCAAGCTGCTCAACTCAGCTTTAAAACGTTGGCGATGAGCGGCCAGACCTTGCATAGCTCTTGCCTATTGGCAAAGGGGATGGAGAGGTGCACCTGGTCTTGTTCAAAGGAGGGTGAGTGGCTGAGGGTCAACGCCTTCGGCAGCTTGAGTGTGTTGGCGAAGGCGCGGAATTCCAGTTCTGCCGCAGCGAGGCTGGGGAAGCGCTGCTCGGTAAGCCACTGCATGAGGCGGGCTGTTTTCTGCGGGATGTTTGTTTCCTGGGGATCAAGGATTTGCCGCACTTCTGGCTGGCAGAGCAGGGCCATAACCGAGGTGTTGTGTCTGGCCGCCAGTTCCCTGCAGGTGGCGGTAATTTTTTTCTGGTTGCTGACGCTGAGGCAGAGTATTTCCATGACCTCGTAAAGGGAAAGGCGGTCGGTGAAATTTAAGGCCAGCAATTCTCTGGCTACCCCATCGTGCAGTTGTCCTTCATGTACCGCACCCATAAGATGCTCTTCGAGTCCAAGAAGCTGCAATAGAGTGTGCAGATGATGGCGATGTGGTTCCAGCCCCAATAAGGGTAGAAATCGGTGACTTGCTTCCTTTTCATTCATGTAGACGAGAATTTTTCGGAAAAAAATTGCCTGCTCGACAACGGTGATATCACCACGGAGTAAGGTGTCTTCCAGGTTGATTGCCAGAGCCTCTACGGGAAGAGTGTCCGCAGGCAGAAGCAGGCAGATGGCGGAGATACTGTGCATGGTCTGTTGGGCCGCGAGCAGACGTCTGCGCCCCGTGACGATTTCCAGCATGGTCAGGCCTTGCTCTCTTAGGATAGGTGGATGGAGAATCCCGCTCCTGGCAACAGACTCTAATAATGCATTACTTGGTTCTTGTGCTTTTTCTGGCGTCAGACTGTTGCTGAAATCCTGGAAATTGATGTGTCTTAGATTGACGAGGCTTGAACGGAAGGTAGGTGGCATGGGTGATGTGTCCATAGGCTAAACTTTCATGCATCTCGTTTTGTAGCATTTTTGGCTGTGTTGCACACAGTAACATTTTCTTGGTGAACACTGGCAAAAAAAAGCGCTGCCAGGTGAAGGGCAGCGCCGAAAATCATGTGAGTAAACGAGCTAATCGACTTTTTTCAGGTCCATGCCGCAACCGCATTTGCCAGGCTTGTCGGAGACGGTGTTGCACATGCAGGAGCCGCCGCAGTTACAGAAATAGAGGCCGGTACCTTTGAGATTGACCCGTTTGACCGGCTTGCCGCAGGTACATTTGCTCTGCTCTTGCCGGTTGAGGGCGCAGGTACAACCTTCATCGCATTGGCAGAGGATTGCTTCGTCGCCTTCGATTTTGAGGATGTGGCCCCACTTAAGCGGCGCGCCGCAGCGGCAGACGCCGGGGCTGGTCTTGGTCGTGTTGCAGGTGCAGCCCGCACCGCAGTTACAAGTGTGGAGTATATCATGTCGCTGTTGCACTTGTTTCCCCTGCTGGTTAGGGGCCATCATCGTTCCTTCTCCTGCCAGTTGCGGTTTGACGGCACAGCTACTTAGTAAGCCCACTAAGCACCCAACTAACAAAAACATTAAGATTCGTTTCATTTTTCCTTTCCTCCAGTTGGCTGTTTCGTTGGCTGGCACAGACTACACCTAATAACATATCAGGCCAAGGTTACTATCTCAACAGGAAAACAGGATTGTTTGTCTGAAATATTACTATAATTTGTTAGTCATTTTTTTAATACTTGAGGTATAAATGATTGGTTGCATCCGCGAAAATTATGAGCCTATTTGCGACAATACATTCGCACCTGAATGCGCGGCAAAAAAAGAGGATTTCATGGCTAAGGATAAAATTTTTGCAACCTCGCATGGTACAGTGACGGATTTTAGTTTTGACGCACAAACAGTATCCGTTTTTGACGATATGCTGGTTCGTTCGGTTCCTTTTTATCTTGAAGTGCAGAGGATGATATCAGAGTTGACTCGGGATTTCGCCGTGCCGGGGACGAATGTCTACGACTTGGGCTGCTCCACCGGCACAACTCTGATCCAGCTTGATCCGATCCTGCCTGTGGGGGTTAGGCTGGTGGGGTGCGATTATTCTGCAGAGATGCTGAAAAAAGCAGAGGAAAAGCTGAAGGCCCAGGGCATGCGGCATGATTACCATCTTGAGTGCATGGATCTCAACCACGAGGTACGGGTGGAGAACGCCTCGGTGGTGATCATGAATCTTACCCTCCAGTTTGTCCGTCCCCTTAATCGGGAGCGTCTGATCCAGAGTATCGCCAAAGGAGTTAACGAAAATGGCTGCCTGATTCTCATCGAGAAGGTGCTGAGTCGTGATTCTCTACTTAATCGGTTTTTCATCAAGTATTATTATGATTTCAAGGAGGCAAGCGGTTACAGTAAGCTTGAAATCAGTCAGAAACGCGAGGCTCTTGAGAATGTCCTCATCCCTTATCGAGTGCAGGAAAACGAGGATCTTATCCTGAAAAACGGTTTTACTGACTGCGAGGTCTTTTTCAAGTGGTATAATTTCTGCGGTTACATCGCGAGAAAGGCAGCAGGGTAAGAGCCGGATGGCTGCCAGCATTTACTCGTCGTAAAGTTCAGGCGTGTGCCGGATGATTTGGGCATCTACCAGATAGATGACATCCTCGGCGATGTTGGTCGCGTGATCGGCAATCCGCTCCAGATGTCGCCCCACTGAGAGGACATGCAGGAGGTTGTTCACATGGTCAGTGTCGGTGGTGAGCATCCCCTTGAGCTGGGTGTACATCTCCCTATTCATGGCGTCCATGGTGTCGTCCGCCGCCCGGATATGGTGGGCCAGACGTACATCATGATTGATAAAGGCGTCAATGCTTTCTGTGACCATCTTCTCGGCCAGGCTGACCATGGCCGAGAGGTCAAAGGGGATTGCAAACTGTGCCTGTCCGGCGAGAAATACCCCTCGTTCGGCGATGTTCACCGCTAAATCCCCGATTCTTTCCAAATCGCTGTTGATTTTCAGCGCCGCCACGATGAAGCGCAGGTCGATGGCCACCGGTTGATACAGGGCGAGAATCTTCAGGCAGTCTTCCTCGATCTCAACCTCCATGTCGTCTATCTCCCGATCTCCTTTAATCACCGCGTTTGCCTTGGCTGGATCTCGGTTGATCACCGAAAGTGTGGCCTGGTAGACCCGGTCTTCCACAGCTTCGCCCATGGCGATGATCTTTGCTTTTAATTTATCGATGTCGTGCTGCATATGTTTTGCCATGATTGTTGCTCCTTTTTTGTAACTGCTCAGCTTTGTGCCGAGAAATACGGAGAATCCTCAAACTGTAACTGTTCAGCAGTTACCCTTTTTCAACCGAAACGACCGGTTATATAATCTTCTGTTTGTTTCTCCCGCGGGTTGGTAAATATTTTTGGCGTCTGGTCGCATTCAATCAGATTGCCTTCATAAAAAAAGGCGGTATAGTCGGAAACCCGGGCGGCCTGCTGCATATTATGGGTGACAATAACAATGGTGTAGTTGGTGCGCAGTTCGCCGATCAGATCCTCGATCCGGGTGGTTGCCTTAGGATCAAGGGCTGAGGCCGGTTCGTCCATGAGCAGGATCTTCGGCCCGACTGCCAGGGCTCTGGCAATGCAGAGTCGCTGCTGTTGACCGCCTGAGAGCCCCATGGCATTAGCCTGCAGCCTATCCTTGACCTCGTCCCAAATAGCAGCCTGTTGCAGGCTCTGCTCCACGATTTCCGCCAGACGTCTTGGATTTTTTTCGCCGTGAATCCTGGGGCCGTAGGCAACGTTGTCGAAGATGGACTTGGGAAAAGGATTTGATTTTTGGAAAACCATACCAACTTTTTTGCGCAGTTCCACAACATCGGTGCCCGGGGCATAGATATCTTGCTGATTGATCAAGATTTCTCCTTCCACCCGGCTATGGGGGATGGTGTCGTTCATCCGGTTCAGGCACCTGAGAAAGGTCGATTTGCCGCAGCCGGATGGGCCAATCAGGGCAGTAACCTGCTTGGCCGGGATCAGGAGGGAGATGCCAAAAAGCGCCTGAGTGGCCCCATAGAAAAAATTGACCTGATTGGTGGTGATAACCATCTTCTGATCTTTGGGATAAATAGACTGTTCTACCATCGAAATTTTTTCCTGAAATGGGTTCGAATAAGTATCGCGCCAAGGCTTAAGCCCAAAACCAACAGGAGGAGAATCAGGGCGGTACCGTATTGCATATGTCTGATCCGCTCTGCTTCCGGATGCTGGGTGGCAAGGATGTAAAGATGGTAGGGCAGGGCCATAACCTGATCAAAAACAGACTTGGGCAGCCTGGGGAGATAAAAGGCGGCCACGGTCAGGAGAATGGGGGCTGTTTCCCCGGCTGCCCGGCCAATGCCCAGGATCGCGCCGGTAATCATGCCGGACATGGAATAGGGCAGGATGTTGGTGCGGATCATCTCCCATTTGGTGGCCCCCAGCGCCAGACTGGCATCGCGAAACCCCTTGGGCACGGCGCGCAGAGACTCTTCACTGGCTACGATAATGGTGGGCAGAACCATGCAGGCCAGGGTTAGACTGCCTGCCAGGATTGAGGAGCCAAAGCCACAGAACAACACAAAGAGGCCAAGGCCGAACAGGCCAAAGACGATGGAGGGAACTCCGGCCAGGGTGATAATGGCCAGACGAATCATGGTGTTGAACCTGCCCTGATCCGCATACTCGGAAAGATAGATCGCTCCGCCAATGCCAAGAGGCAGGGAAACGGCGATGGTCCCCACCACCAGATACAGGGTGCCGACAATGGCTGGAAAGATGCCGCCTGACGCCCCGCTTCTTCGGGGAAAGGCGCTGACGAATTGCCAGTTGAGAGCTGAGGCGCCGTTTCTGATGATGTCAAAAAGGATATAGCCGATCACCAGGACAATGGCGTAGGTGATGAGTCGCATGGAAAGAAGGATTAATTTATCAGTGGTGTTGTTCATTTCATCATGCCGTATTTCTTCAGCACCCGTTGGGCAACAATGTTGAGAGCAAAAGTAATGACCAGCAGGATGAGACCTATCCAGAAAAGAGCCTGATAATGAACGCTGCCAAAGGGCACCTCGCCCATCTCCGCGGCGATGGTGGCGGTCATGGTCCGCACCGAGGCCAGGGGGGAAAAGGTGAGAATCGCCGAATTGCCAGTGACCATGAGCACCGCCATGGTTTCCCCGATAACCCTGCCGATCCCGAGCATAACTGCCGCCACGATCCCTGGCAAGGCCGCAGGCAAGGTAACCAGGAAGATGGTCTGCAGGTGGCTGGCACCCAGGGCCAGAGAGGCATTTTTCAGGGAATAGGGCACGCTGACCAGGGCATCTTCTGAAAGGGAGATAATGGTGGGAATGGCCATGAGCGAGAGGAGCAGAGCGCCGGTCAGAGCGGTGAGGCCGGTGCTGAGACCGAAAGCTGTTTTGATGAGGGGCGCCACCACCAGCAGGCCGAAAAAACCCAGAACCACGGAGGGGATGCTGGCCAGGATTTCAATGAAGGGCTTGAGAAACTCCCGTTCGTCAGGTCGGGCAATTTCCGCGATGTAGATGGCCACCAGCACGGAAATGGGCACCGTGACCAGCATGGCCAGGGCGGTTACCAGAGCGGAGCCGGAAAGCAGGGGGCCAAGGCCGAAATGTTCTTCCTGAAAAGAGACTGGAATCCACTGGCTGTCGAGAAGCTTGCCGATGCCGGGATTAAGGACAAAAGGCCCAGCCTCCTTGAACAGAAAAAGGAAGATAAGACAAACGACCAGGACGCTGGTCGAAGCGGCGCCCATTAACAGCAACCGCATCAGTTTGTCGGTTATAAACAGCTTACGAGACCGGGACATATCCTGTTTCTCTAACAATCTTTTGACCTGCCGGACTTAAGCAAAAATCGATAAACTGCTTGGCTGTATCCTTGGGTGCCCCGTTGGTATAGAAGAAAAGCGGCCGGGAAACCCCGTAGGCTCCGGAACGGACGCTCTCCTCGCTGGGAAGCACCGGGCTGGACTGGCCATTGGCTTGGACGCCAAGGGTTTTAACGGTGCCTTTTGCCTCTGCGGCAAAGCCCAACCCAACATAGGCAATGGCTCCATGGTCGGCGGCTACCGCCTGTACCAGCGCGGAGGTGCCTGGCAACAGGCGGGCTGAGGGGCTGAAATCCATTTTGTTCAAGACATGCTCCTGGAAGAAAACAAAGGTGCCAGAGCTGGACTCACGGGATAACAGGAGAATGGGAGTGTCTGTTCCGCCGACCATTTTCCAGTTGGTAAGTTTACCCGTATAGATCAAGCGTAACTGGTCAATGGTCAGGCTGTGCACCGGGTTTGTCGGATGCACGATCAAGACGATGCCGTCGCGGGCCACCGGTATTTCCACAGGGGAAACCTTGTTCTCCGCGGCAAGCTTTTGCTCTTTTTCCTTCATGCCTCTGGAAGCCGCGCAGATATCAGTGGTTCCATTGATCAGAGCGGCGATGCCGGTGCCGCTGCCGCCGCCGGTTACGGAGATGTCTGCTTCAGAATTGGCTTTCATAAAATCTTCCGTCCAGGAACTGACCAGATGAACCATGGTGTCGGAACCCTTTATGGAAAGGGGCTGGACAGGTGCGGCTTGTTGCGAGGGCTTAGAGTCACAGCCGGTTATGGTTATCAGAAACAACAGGGCCAGGGCAGTTCTTCTCATGATTTTCTCCGTACGCAATGCGCGCATTGACTGATAAAGCTTCAGACAGTGATACAATATGGAGGTGTTTGTAGTTTTTGATTTTATGGAAGCCGGACGAGATAATTACTATTAAAGCCCAATACCAGAAATATGAGGTGTTTGCCAGTATAAAATAAGGCAGGTGCTCCTTAAGCATAGAGTCCCTGCCTGATTTTTTTGCGACAGAAAAGGAGGTGAGGCCAGGTACGGCACTAACAGGCACGGGAGATTTCCGGGTGCATTCCGCGTAAGCGTTCAGCAGCACCATATCTGCTTTGTCATCGGCCTGGTTCGCATACCGTATGTATAGCGAACAGGCCTCTTGGTCGGCATTTCTGCCGATGATTGACAGACACGTGCATCTGCGGCACTGCTGAATGCTTACAGTCCCGGGTTTACCTGAAATTGGGTGCCCTTGGTGAACGATTACCATTCCGCCGGGTTTTACCCGGCGCCTCATGGGGCCACCGGTTACGGTTGATCTACACCCGTGTCCGGGCCAGACGGTAAACCTGATCGTGGTCGCGTCTGCCAACGGCAATGACCACAACCAACAACCGGTCATCGACTACCTGGTACACCAAACGGTAGCCGACGTCGCGGAGCTTGATCTTGTAGCAATCCGGTAGGCCTAAAACCTTGGCCGTTACGACATGCGGCGCTGCGAGCCGTGCGGCCAGGCGCTTTTTGAACTGTTCTCGAATGCCGCTATCGAGCTTGCGCCACTCCTTGAGGGCCGTGGTCTTGAATTCCAGCTCATAGCTCATCGAGCGTCACCTTGATCGTGGCCTCGTTTTGTCGCTCCCGCACCAGCTGGGCCAGATCGAGGTCGTCAAACGCTTCCATCATGGCCTCGAAGGTAGCGACGGGCAGGAGATAGGCCGTGGGCCGGTTGTGATTGAGGATTACCACGGCTTCACCATGGGCCTGGCTGATAACCGCGGATGGATTCTTCTTCAGTTCACTGATGTTAATGGACGAACGGGCATGGATACGTTGCATGACAACCTCCCTTAAAGTTAATTAAGAGACAATTATAGGTCTTTATTTTGGTCTTCGCAACAAGAAATAACACGTAATCGTTTAGCAGCGCCACATCTGCGTTATCGGCACTTCTGCCGATGATGATCGGGCGCTACCGCCGATGATTGTCCGCACTTCTGCAGACGATTGACAGACAGACACGCGCATCTGTGGCACTGCTGAACGCTTACGATTAATGAAGCTTATAGTCTTTCGTGGAGATTATCTGTTTCACCTCACAGCCAATCCTTCCCTGGGCCAGGGTTATGCTGATGGCCTCTCCCAATTGCACCTCGGTGCAGCTTCTAATAACATCCCCATTATTTTGTTGCACAATGCTGTATCCTCTGCCAAGAACCGCCAAGGGGCTTACAGCATGGAGGATTGCCGCGTTTCGGGCAAAAGCTGTACGCTGGCACTCCTGTCGGTTGAACATGGCCTGAAGCAAACGTCTGCGCAGCCCATGGGCTCTCTGGCGTTGATGTTCGAGACGCTGTTGCGGGGTGTGGCTGGCAAGCAACTGACTGAGTCTGGCAAGAGCGAGCTGTCGTTGATAGATGGCAGTGGAAAAGGAGAACTGCACTGAGGCCAGCGCATGGTCAGTGCTCAGGCGAAACTGGTCAAGCAGGGAGGTTGGGTCGCCCAGAACTTTCTTGTGGGCTTCAATGAGACGGCGGAAAATTGCCAATCTTTCCATAACGGTTTTTGCCAGTCGGCTGCTGAGATTTTGCAGTTGGGTCTCAAGTTGGGCGCGGACGGGGACAACTATCTCAGCTGCAGCGGTCGGGGTTGGCGCCCGGAAGTCGGCGACCAGATCAGCGATAGTGAAGTCAATCTCATGGCCGATTGCCGTGACAACAGGTATGCGCGAGCCGGCAATGGCCCGAGCGAGCATTTCTTCATTAAAGGTCGACAGGTCTTCCAGGGAGCCACCCCCTCGACAGATGACGATCACATCATTTTCTCCTCTTGCGTTGCAGAGGATGATGGCCTCGATAATATCTTCCATGGCCCCGGCCCCTTGTACTCTTACCGGGATAATCTCTACGGGGATAGCGGCAAATCTTTTCTGGGCCATGAAGAGGAAATCATGTACCGCTGCCCCGGTTGGCGAGGTGATGAGAGCGATTTTTTCTGGTAATCGGGGCAGGGGCCTTTTTCTTTCCCCGGCAAAAAGACCTTCGGCGGCCAATTTGCGTTTGAGAAGCTCAAAGGCAAGCTGCAAGGCTCCCGCGCCTTTTGCCGTAAGAACGTCTACAATGAGCTGATATTCGCCTCGGGCCTCATATAAAGAGATGCGCCCCCGACAGATGACCGCCATCCCGTCTTTGGGGGTACAGTCGAGATACCGCTGTTGGGGTTTGAAAAGTACCGCCTTCATCTGGGCATTTTCATCTTTCAGGGTGAAATAAAAATGGCCGGAGTAAGGACAACGCAGGTTGGATATCTCGCCAGTCACGGTGACAAAAGGAAAGGTAACCTCGAGCACTCCCTTTATTGACAGGGTAAGTTCGCTGACTGTCTGGATTTGCTCACTGGTCATGTTGTGCATGTTTATTACCTATCACGAGCTATATGACGGGACAAGTATTTTTTCTAACGGCTTAGTTTGATGTGATTAGATACTGGTAAAAATGACAGATGCTTTTCCCGAGTGGAGAAGGTATAGTAGCAACAATTTTTGTTGTTTCAGCAGGAAAACTTAAGCGGCATAATGGTGAGGATTTGAGATATGTCTGAGCAGAACACTTATTTTCAGCGAGAAATATTGAACAAGCCTTTACAGAAACACGGATTGCTTGAAGAGTTCAACCTTCCTCCCAAGGCAATCCAGTTTATCAGGCGCAATAAGCGGAATATATTTATCGCTCTGTTGGTTTGCGCTTTGGCAATCCTGGGCTGGTCCTCTCTTCGTTACTATCTTGCCAGGCAAAATGATCGGGCCGCCGCCATGCTGGCAACGGCGGTTGCCCAAAATGAGGTCAAGCAACGCCAGGAGCTTTTACAAAAAGTTCTTGTTGACTATGGGCGGACTGGTTCTGCTATGTGGGCCAAGGTTGAGATGGGTCATATTGCCTTTGAGGCGCAGCAATATGATGAGGCCATAAAATTGTATCTGGACGTGCGTGATGACCTTGCCAAGTCGAGTCCTGTTTTTCCTCTGGTGCAGATGAATCTGGCTCAGGCCTATGAAAATAAGAATGCCCAGCCCGAGGCTCTCATGGCTTATCAGCGTTTAGCAGAAATAAAGGGGTTTGCCGGAGAGTCCTATCTGGCTATGGGCAGAATATATGAAATGCAGAAGTCTGTCCCTCAGGCAAAAGAGATGTATGCTAAAGTGCTGGCTGATGAAAGTGTTTCTCCCGCGCTTAAGGAAAAGGTGCAGGCCAAGCAGGACCGGCTTTAAACTCAGGTTTTGTATAGTCGAGCAATGGAGATCATTCGCACACCTGCTGAGATGACGGCCTGGGCAAACAGGGTTCTTGCTGCCAGACAGACAATTGGCCTGGTACCCACCATGGGATTTTTTCATGAAGGCCATTTGTGTTTGATGCGTAAAGCCAAAGAGAAGGCTGAACGTACGGTGGTGAGCTTGTTTGTCAATCCTCTGCAGTTTGGCATAAACGAAGACCTTGGCAGGTATCCTCGAGATTTTTCACGGGATTGTCAACGCGCCCAAGCTGAAGGGATGGATATTCTTTTTGCCCCTGAAGTCCAGGCCATGTATCTGCCAAAGTCAAGCACCAAGGTGGAGGTTGCCGGTTTGACAGATGGCCTGTGCGGCGAGAGTCGTCCAGGCCATTTTGTCGGCGTGACCACTGTGGTCGCCAAACTTTTCAATATCATTAAGCCGCATTATGCGGTTTTTGGCAGGAAGGATTTTCAACAGCTTGCGGTGATAGAGAGGATGGTGGCTGATCTTAACTGGGACGTAGAAATCATCGGGCACCCAATTGTCAGGGAGGCTGATGGCTTGGCTATGAGTTCACGAAATACCTATCTTTCTGCCAGAGAGCGACAGACGGCTCTTTGTTTATTTCAGGCTATTGCCCATGCCAGAAAACGGGTGCAAGCTGGGCTTGTTGCAGCGAACATTCTGCAGCGAGAGATCGAAGAGTTGCTGCGGCAGGAGGCTGTAACCATTGAGTATGTAAGTCTGGTTGATCAGGCAACCTTGCAACCCCAGGACGTGTTGCAAAAAAGCACGGTGTTGGCAATGGCTATTAAGGTCGGGGCGACACGCTTGATCGACAATGCTAATCTTTTTGAAACGTGAGATAACGAAAATGTTGCAATACATGTTAAAATCAAAGATTCACCGGGCTACAGTGATTGAGGCTGATCTCAACTATGAGGGCAGTCTTTCGGTGGACAAAAATCTGATGGACGCTGTTGGTTTGTATCCTTATGAACGGGTCAATATCTACAACATCAACAATGGTGAGCGATTTGACACCTATTTGATTGAAGGAACGGCCGGTTCCGGGATGATTGGTCTCAACGGCGCCGCAGCTCGCAAGGGACTGCCCGGCGATCTGCTGATCATTGTCAGCTATGCCTTATATTCTCCGGAGGAACTCGCCGGATATAAGCCGAGGATTGTGGTGCTTGACAAGGGCAATCTGATCAAACAGGTAATGCATGTCGAGGAAGCGCAACATCCGTATCGTGGATAGTCCTTCGTTACTTCTTTCAATTTCACATAACGCCTTATTATTCGATAGACGTCTATGATTCTTCTGGTTGCCGCCACAGAGATGGAAGCATTGCCCTTGGCTGACAAAAAGTTCAGGCAACCGCACGAATGTTTTATCGCGGGTGTTGGGCCGCTTGAAACCGCAGTCCGTCTTACCCGGCGGTTGTCCGAGGGCAGGCGGGACATCTCTCTGGTTATCAATTTTGGCGTGGCCGGGGCTTATGCTGGTTCCGGGGCAGGGTTGCTTGATATCTGTCTGGCTGAGAGTGAGGTTCTGGGTGATTTCGGGATTTGTCATCAAGAAACTGTCGAACCCTTTGCTGAGCAATTGGTGAGCAGGGCTGTTTTCCTTCTGGAGTCTCGTTATCTTGCTCAAGCCGGTGCAATCCTTGGGGAACATGATTTAGCTTGGAATAAAGGTATATTCGTTACGGTTAATGGGGCTACTGCCACGGCAAAGAGGGGAGCCATGTTACGCGCTGCCCATAACGGCCTGTGCGAAAATATGGAGGGAGGGGCCGTGGCCAGAGTTTGTGAGGAGTTTGTCATTCCTTGTCTGGAAGTGCGATGTGTCAGCAATATGGTTGAAGACCGCAATCTGGCAAATTGGCAACTTGCCGCTGCTGTGCAAAAATGTGGACAGGCGGTTTCCCTGCTCGTCGATAATATAGTGCTTTTCTGAAGCAGGCAGAAAATCCGTGTCCATTTCTTCAAAAGAAAACAGAATTTCTCTTGGTTTCTCCCCTTGCCCAAATGACACCTTTATTTTCCACGCCCTGGTGCATGGGCATGCGTGTGCCGAGGGGCTTGACTTTGCAGAAGCGACGCTGGCCGATGTCGAAACGCTTAATGGGTGGGCACTTGCCGGGCGGCTTGAGGTGACTAAACTCTCTTTTCATGCCCTGGGGAAGGTTCTTGATCGTTATGTCCTGCTCATGGCAGGAAGTGCTCTCGGTCGCGGCTGCGGCCCCTTGCTGGTCGCCAGAGAAAATTTCCCCTTGGCGGCATGGCCCCGTCTGACGATCGCCATTCCAGGCAGATATACTACGGCAGCCCTGTTGCTGCAGATGTTTGCGCCTGTTGCCCTGACGACCAGGGTGATGCCTTTTGAGCAAATCATGCCGGCTATTGTCGCAGGCGAGGTCGATGCCGGAGTGATTATCCATGAGAGTCGGTTCACCTTTCAAGAATATGGCCTGCAAAATATTCAGGATCTGGGCCTTTGCTGGGAACAGAAAACGGGCCTCCCTATTCCCTTGGGCGGCATTGCGGCAAAAAGGTCCCTGGGCAAGGAAAAAATTCTGGCCATTGAACGTTGTATCCGCGCAAGTGTTGCCACCGCCCTTGATCAGCCAGAGGCGGCCATGCCCTATATTCGGCAGCACGCCCAGGAGCTTGACGACCAGGTCATTAAAGATCACATCGGGCTGTATGTTAATCCGTTTTCTCTTGATCTGGACGTGGAAGGGGTTACCGCAGTGCGGGAACTGTTAGGGCGAGGGCGACAGCTTGGGATTTTTTCGCGAGATTTTGCCGATCTTCCCTTAACCAGCGCGGAATTATGATGGACTTGCAAAAAAAGAAAGATTATGGGTACCTTCTGGACAACGATCAAGGAGTTGCCTCTTTTGTTGAGATCTTTAGACCTTAAGCCAGAAACGTGCTTGACAAGAAATATATTCAGAATATATTTCTTAGTTCCTTATTTTATAAGGTTTTGGCCAGTGTGTGACTGTGTGTTGGATATTTCTGATATACAAACCGATCTTCATCGGAAGAAGGATTGAATTCAAAAGTTAAGGAATAGAATATGAAACTTACAGGAGCACAGGCATTTCTCAAGTGCCTGGAAGAGCACGGCGTCGAGGTTATCTTCGGCTATCCCGGTGGAGCACTCATCGATGTTTATGACGAATTGATGAAAAATGATAAAATCCATCACGTTTTGACCCGGCATGAGCAGGCCGCAGTCCATGCCGCCGATGCCTACGGACGGATTAAGGGATCAGTAGGGGTTGCCCTGGTGACCTCCGGCCCTGGCGCCACCAATGCGGTTACCGGCATTGCCTCAGCCTATCTGGATTCGATTCCCTTGATTGTTTTTACTGGGCAGGTGCCGACCAAGCTGATTGGCAACGATGCCTTTCAGGAGGTTGATATTGTTGGCATTACCCGTCCGATCACCAAGCATAATTATTTGGTGAAAGACGCAGATGATCTGGTGCCGATTATCAGGGAGGCCTTTCATTTGGCCAAAACCGGTCGTCCAGGTCCCGTGCTTATTGACATGCCCAAGGATGTTCTGGCCACTCGGATCACTTATCCCGAAGCAAAAACTATAAGTATGCGGACTTACAAGCCTACCTACGAGCCGCATCCAGGTCAGATTGAAAAAGCCTGTCAGGCCATGCTTAAAGCCAAAAAACCGGTGATTTACGCTGGTGGCGGGGTTATTCTTTCTGACTCCAATGAGGAACTGACCTCACTGGCCAGACAGCTTAACATCCCGGTCACCATGACCCTTATGGGCTTAGGCGGTTTCCCAGGCACGGATCCCTTGTCCATGGGCATGTTGGGTATGCACGGAACCTACTATGCCAACATGGCTGTGGCTAACTGTGATCTGCTGATTGCGGTAGGCGCTCGTTTTGATGATCGGGTGACTGGCCGGATTGACGCTTTTGCCCCCCACGCTGAGATCATCCATATTGATATCGATCCTTCCTCTATCAGTAAAAATGTCCGGGTTGATATCCCCATCGTGGCTGATTGCAAGAATGCGCTTGTTGCTATTAATGCCTGGTTTGCCAGGAGTTCGGAGTTCAATGCCAAGGAGTGCCTGGAAAAAAATCGGCCCTGGCATGAGCAGATCAAGGAGTGGAAGACCAAACACCCACTGGGTTATGTTGAAGAAACTGATATTATCAAGCCTCAGTTTGTTATTCAGAAACTGCACGAACTAACCGGTGGTGATGCGATTATTACCACAGAGGTCGGCCAGCATCAAATGTGGACTGCCCAGTTCTATCATTTTAACAAGCCTCGCCAGTGGGCCACCTCTGGCGGTCTTGGTGTTATGGGCTATGGCTTTCCTGCTGCCATTGGCGCTCAGATGGCGGCACCGGACAAGGTTGTTATCGATATTGCCGGTGATGGCTCCATCCAGATGAATATCCAGGAACTGGCTACCTGCAAGCAGGAAAAATTGCCGGTCAAGGTAGCCATCCTGAATAATGGTTACCTTGGGATGGTGCGTCAATGGCAGGAGCTGTTTTACAACAAACAATACTCGTCGACGGTGATGGAGGTTGCTCCAGATTTTGTCAAGGTGGCTGAGGCTTATGGCGCGGTGGGTCTGCGGGCGACCAAACCAAGCGAGGTCGAGCCGGTTATCAGGGAAGCCTTGAAGATTAACAATACTGTATTCATGGACTTTGTCATTGCCAGGGAAGAGGGTGTGTATCCCATGGTTCCTGCGGGTAAGGCTACTACAGAGATGCTGCTGGTTTAGGAGCCGTTATGAAATAGCTGTTGCTATTTTGTTACGGCTCTTTATGTCGTTCGTTAGGCTTATGTCTGTTAATCGATAATGGTTTAATAAGGATTGCGTGATGAAACATACCATTTCCGTATTGTTGCAAAATAAACCCGGAGTTCTCTCTCGAGTTACCGGCCTTTTCAGTGGCCGGGGATTCAACATCGAGAGTCTGTCCGTGGCTCAGACCCTTGAGCAGGATGTTTCCTGCCTGACCCTGGTGACCTCCGGCGAGGATACAATTATTGAGCAGATCACCAAGCAACTTCATAAGCTTATTGACGTTATCAAGGTCACCGATATGTGTGAGCATGATAATGTGGAGCGGGAGATGGCTCTGATCCGGGTAAAGGCCGAGGCGCATACCAGGGCCGAGGTTTTGCGGATAATTGATATCTTTCGCGGCAAGGTTATTGACGTGGGACCAAAGAGTTATGTGCTGGAAATTACCGGCAAGGCAAGCAAGCTCCAGGCGGTGATTGATATCCTGCGTCCCATTGGTATCCAGGAAATTGTTCGTTCAGGAACTATTGCCATGACCAGAGCCCAAAAATCGTAACCGTTCAGCAGCACCGCATCTGCGTTGTCATCGGCCTGCTCATGTGCAATAGCACACTTCGCAGGCCTCTTCCTCGCATTTGTGGCGCTGCTGAACGCTTACGTTCCCAGGTTTATCTGAAATCTTGGAGCCCCTGGTGATTGCTTACCAAAAAATTATTGTGTAGCGAGACTGTAACTATATGAAAAAACCAAAAATTCCTGTGGCCCTTGAAGGATATCCTTTTATTGGTTTGGCGGCCTTGTCCACTTTGGTACTTGCCATTCTGGACTATGATTGCAGTGCCTTGCTGGCCTTGTTCACCACGGCCTTTATCCTCTACTTCTTTCGGGATCCGGAGCGCATATGCCCGGAGGATGAGGATGTGCTGGTTTCACCGGCAGATGGCAAGATAATTCTCATCGAGAAGGTTTTTGACGATAAATTTGTGAAGGAGCACGTTTACAAGGTGAGCATCTTCATGAATGTCTTTAATGTGCATGTGAACCGAGCCCCATGTCCTGGCACCGTGACTAAAGTGCAGTATTTACCGGGCCAGTTTTTTTCGGCCAACACTGAACGCGGGGCTTTGGAAAACGAGGCCTGCGCCCTCACCCTTGAAACCAGGAACTACCGCAAAATCGCCATGGTGCAGGTGGCTGGCCTCATTGCCCGGCGGATTGTCTGTTGGGCGGGCAAGGGGGATAGATTGATGCGGGGTGAGCGTTTTGGCCTGATTCGTTTCGGTTCAAGGGTGGATCTGTATCTTCCGCAACAGACTCAACTGGAAATTGTAGTCGGTCAAAAAGTAAGGGCCGGTGAAACGGTTCTTGGTTACCTTGTCTGATATTACTTGTGCAGCACATAATTTTTTTCATATGCTACACGGGTTAATCTGGTGCAATCAGCACTGCTTGAAAACAATATCTGGAGGAGCATATGAGCAGGCATCATAAAGCCAACGATCTAATTTCCTCAAAGGGTAAAATTTGCCTGCTGCCAAGTGTTATAACCACAGCAAGTCTTTTTAGTGGTTTTTATGCTATAGTTGCGGCAATCAACGGAGACTATTTTCATGCCGCTGTGGCCATTATCATTTCTGGAGTTTTTGATGGACTTGATGGTCGGGTTGCCCGTCTTACCGGCACGACCAGCAAATTTGGCATGGAGTACGATTCCCTCTGCGATCTGGTGGCTTTTGGTGTGGCCCCGGCGGTGTTGGCATATGAATGGGTGCTGCGTCCTTATGGTCGTTATGGCTGGCTGGCGGCCTTTCTCTATGTGGCAACCACTGCTTTGCGCCTGGCTCGTTTTAATTCCCAGGATACCACTTCGACAAATAACGAATTTACTGGTCTGCCGTGTCCCGCAGCTGGCGGAATGATTGCCGCCTCTGTGTTGTTTTGCAGTTTTTTCGCAATCATTGGTACCTTGAGAAATTTTATTATCTTGGGAACCGTTTATGGCCTTTCTTATCTCATGGTTAGTTCCGTAAAATATCTGAGCTTTAAGCATGCGCAAACCGATCGGGCCAAAAAATTTCAGGTTCTGGTAGGACTGGTTCTGCTCCTCACACTGCTTGCCACCGAACCCCAGGTTACGCTTTTTGTTCTGGGGGCGACCTATGTTCTCTCCGGACCTTTGATGGCGGGATACCTTCTGGTGAGGGGTAGAAAAACTATCGTTGAAGCACAAGAAGATTCGCTATAAGCCGGGTTGAGGGCGGCAATTATCTTATGCCGCCTGGTTTAAGAGGAGTACGAATACGATGTCGGAAAAAATAATTATTTTTGATACCACCTTGCGTGATGGTGAACAATCGCCCGGCGCAAGTATGAATATGCAGGAAAAATTCCGCTTGGCCCAGCAGTTGGTCAAGCTGAAGGTGGACGTGATTGAAGCCGGTTTTCCCGTGGCCTCACCCGGTGATTTTGAGTGTGTGCGTAATATCGCCGAGCATATCCGGGGGGCACAGATCGCGGCTCTCGCTCGTTGCAGCGTTAAGGATATTGATCGGGCCTGGGAGGCGCTCAAGGCTGGGGATAATCCCAGGATTCACACCTTTTTGGCAACCTCTGACATTCATCTTAAGCACAAGCTGAAGATGAGCCGGGAGCAGGTGCTGGAACTGGCAGTGGCCTCGGTGCGGCACGCGGCAAAATACACGAGCAACGTGGAGTTTTCTGCCGAGGATGCTTCGCGCAGCGACCTTGATTTCGTTTGTAAGGTCTTTGCCGCGGTAATCGAGGCTGGGGCTACTACTCTGAACTTTCCGGACACAACCGGTTATGCCTTGCCCGATGAATTTGGCCGTAAGATCGGCTATCTCATGGAAAACATCCCCAATATTCATAAGGCTGTTCTCAGCGTACACTGCCACAATGATCTTGGCCTGGCTGTAGCCAATTCGTTGGCCGCGATTAATTGCGGAGCCAGGCAGGTGGAATCAACCATCAACGGCTTAGGGGAGAGGGCAGGGAACACGGCCATGGAAGAGCTGGTTATGGTCATCCGCACCCGTGCCGACCAGATAGCGGTGCATACCGATATCGTCACCGAGCATATCTATCCCACCAGCCGTTTGGTTACCACCATTACCGGAATGCCGGTGCAACCCAATAAGGCCATTGTCGGGGCCAACGCCTTTGCCCACGAATCCGGTATCCACCAGGACGGGGTGCTCAAGGAACGAACCACCTACGAGATCATGAATCCGGCGGATATTGGGATCTCCACCGGCAATATCGTGCTGGGTAAGCATTCCGGCAGACATGCCCTCAAGGATCGGATTGCGACCATGGGTTACAGCCTCACAGACGATGAGCTGGATCGGGTGTTTACCAGGTTCAAGGAGGTGGCTGATGTCAAAAAGGAGATGTTTGACGAGGATCTTGAGGCCATTCTTATGGACGAGGTACTGCGGATAACAGAAACCTTCTCTCTGGTGCATCTGGGGGCGATGAGTGGCAACAAGAGCCTGCCTACCGCCGCGGTGCGCTTGCTCATTAACGGCAAGGAGCAGGAAAAGGCCTGTATTGGCATTGGTCCAATCGATGCCTGTTTCCGGGCGATTGCCGAGCTGACCCAGACCAAGAGTAAACTTCTATATTTCTCGGTAAGTTCAATTACTGGCGGCACTGATGCCCAGGGTGAGGTACTGGTCAGAATTGAAGATGAAGGCAAGGTTGTTGTAGGGCAGGGGGCGGACCCGGATATCATCACCGCAGCGGCAAAGGCTTATCTCAACGGCTTGAACCGGTTGGTGTTTTTGAACAGGGAAACTACTCAGGTTGTTTAGCCGGTCAGATTGTCAGAAATTGAAAAAATACGAAATGTAATTGCTTAAGGATTTTAACCAAATGACTACTGCGAAAACCAAATTTAATGTTGCTGTTGCTGGTGCTACCGGGGCTGTGGGCGGTGCCATGCTTGATGTCCTGGCCCGGAGGAATTTTCCTCTGGACGAGTTGCGCTTGCTTGCCTCAGAACGCTCAGTGGGCAAAACCCTCACTTTCCAAGGCAGAGCGATTCCGGTCCAGCTCTTGAGCAAGGATGCCTTTACCGGGATCGATATCGCTCTTTTTTCTGCCGGTGCGGCCCGCTCCTTCGATTTTGCTCCGGCTGCCGCGGCGGCAGGGGCTGTGGTTATTGACAATTCCAGCGCCTATCGCATGGATCCGGAGATTCCCTTGGTGGTGCCCGAGGTTAACCCCCAGGCCATTGCCCGCTATAAAAAACGGGGGATCATCGCCAATCCAAACTGCTCCACCATCCAGATGCTGGTGGCCTTAAAGCCAATCCATGACAAGGCGCGGATCAAGAGGATCGTGGTTTCGACCTATCAGGCGGTTTCTGGCACCGGGGCCAAGGCCATTGAGGAGCTTAAGCAGCAGGTGCTTGATTATGCGGCGGACAAGCCCATGCAGCATTCCGTGTACCCCCACCAGATTGCTTTCAACTGTCTGCCGCAGATCGATAGCTTCCTTGATAATGGCTATACCAAGGAAGAGATGAAGATGGTTAATGAAACCCGCAAGATTTTTGAGGATCAAGGCATTGGCGTTACTGCCACTACGGTTCGGGTTCCGGTTTTCTATGGCCATTCCGAGGCGATCAATATTGAGACCGAGAAAAAAATCACCGCGGCCGAGGTCAAGGCGCTGTTAAAAAATGCCCCAGGGGTAAAACTGGTTGATGAGCCGACTCTGGGCCAGTATCCCATGGCTATTGACTGCGCGGGCAGGTTCGAGACCCTGGTGGGCCGGATTCGGGAGGATGAGTCCATTGCCAACGGGATCAACCTCTGGGTGGTGTCAGATAACATCCTCAAAGGTGCTGCGCTCAACGCGGTGCAGATTGCCGAAGAACTCATCCGGGATTATCTGTAACAGGTGCGGATCATCAGCGGCAGCGCTCGGGGGCGCAAGCTGCTGGCACCTGGCCAGCGTTTTGGCGACTTGATTCGTCCCACCTCCGACCGGGCCAGGGAGGCAATCTTCAGCATTCTCGCCGCTAAGGTTATCGGCGCGAAAGTCTTGGATCTTTTTGCCGGCACTGGCGCTCTGGGGCTTGAGGCCTTGAGTCGGGGGGCGGCGCTGGCGGTTTTTGTCGATGGCCAGCGCTCGGTGACGGAGCTTATTGGCAAAAATATTGCGCTCTGCGGTTTTTCCGACCGCGCCACGGTGCTGAATAAGGATCTGACCAGGGGTCTTGCTTTTCTGACCGCAATGCAGCCGTCTATAGAATTTGATCTGATTTTTCTCGACCCGCCCTATGGGAGCACTCTTGCCTTGCAGGGCCTTGAGTCTTTGGTGACTGGCAGTTTTCTTGCCGCCAAGGCCATTGTGGTTCTCGAAGATGCGGCGGCAGCGCAGCATCCTGAGCTTGTTGGCCCGCTTGCCTGTTTTGACCAACGCCGCTATGGAGAGGCAGGTTTCTGGCTCTACCAGCAACCTGCTAAAGGCAAATACCATGACTGATTACGAGCCTTTTGTCTCTGAAAACCCCTCCGTTGCAGTTGCCGTATATCCCGGCACCTTTGATCCTATCACCAACGGACATCTCGATATCGTGCATCGGGGGCTGCACCTTTTTGATCGGGTCATCATCGCCGTGGCCAGCAATCCTGGCAAGCAGCCCCTTTTTTCCTTAGAAGAAAGACTGAGGATGATTCAGGATTGTTTTGTCGGCGAAGAAACCAGGATTACCGTAGAGGCTGTTTCCGGTCTCTTGGTTGATTTTGCTTATAAACGAGGGGCCAAGGCGATTATTCGCGGTTTGCGGGCCGTGTCTGATTTTGATTACGAGTTCCAGCTGGCCTTGATGAACCGCCGGATTGAGCGAGAGGTGGAAACGGTTTTTCTGATGACCGGCTTTCGCTGGATCTTTATCAGTTCCAGTATTATCAAGGATGCGGCCAGATATGGCGGAGATGTGAGCGGTCTGGTGCCGGATCATGTTTGCGAGAAACTGCGGGCCCGGTATCTGCAACCATGACAGAAGAGCCCTTTACCCGGCGGATATTCCTGACGGGGTCCTGGGCATGGCTGCGCTGGGTCGCTGGCGGCCTGCTTTTGTATCCCCTTTTTCGTTTTCTTGGCTATCACGCTCCCAAACAGCCACGAATTGTTAAAGTAAATAAGATTGTGCCGGTCGGCGGCTTTGTGCTTGAACATGATTTTGTCCTTTTTGTCGAGCAAAGCGGGGCCTGGGCCGTGTCGAGAAAATGCACCCATCTGGGCTGCCGCCTCAATTTTCAAGAAAAAGAAGGGCTGCTCCTCTGCCCCTGTCATCACAGCAGATTTAACAAAGAAGGCATCCGGATCAGCGGGCCTGCCCAAAAAAATCTCCCCCGCTTTCAGGTGGCGACGATGCAAGAGGACAAGGATGGAAAGGGGTATCTTGTTACCCTTTAAGATAGTTCTGCGCACGCTTCTCATTGAGACGAAATGGGGGGGGATGAGCCTGGTCTCGCTTTACCTTTCTGTTTTATCCGGGATGGTGGTGGCTCTTCAGTACGACCCGACCACGCCTTTTTTTTCTGCCAGTTCTCTTGATCTGCTGATGCCCTACGGGCAATTTTTCCGCTCCTGTCATTTTTATTCCAGCCAGTTGTTTATCCTTTTTTCCTTGGCTCATCTGACTGCGGTTATCATAGAAAAGTCAGATCAGCAGCTGAACTTCGGCAAATGGTTCTTGCTGGTCGTCTCTGTTCCGACCGCTCTGTTGCTGCTTTTTACCGGCTATGTCCTGCGGGCGGATGCCACCGGAGAGGCGGCAGGCGTTATCGCCGAAAATATTACCCTTTCCATTCCTTACCTGGGAGAGACCTTGAACTCACTGCTCTTTGCCATTGAGGCAGAGGGTATGAAAAGGATTTATGCTAATCATCTTGTCGGTTTTGGGCTTGTCTGGGGTGTCTGTTGTTGGGATCATCTGCGCCGTTACCGGGTTAGTTTTAGTCAGCATAGTCTATTGCTGTTCGGCACGGTGGCGCTCAGTCTCTGTCTGGTTGCGCCCATGGAGCCGACTCGTCTCGGATTGTTCCATATCCAGGGGCCATGGTTTTTGCTCGGGCTGCAAGAGCTGTTGCGTTATGTCCAACCCTTTTGGGCCGGGGTGATTTTTCCGGGTACTCTTGTTGCTGCTCTGGTTTGTGCTGGCACCGAGTTCCCTGGCCGGCGAAAATCATTGCTGCTTATCGTGGTCTGGCTTATCGTTTATTTTAGCCTTTCTATAGTTGCTGCCTTAAGATAGTTGAAAAAAATCAAAAAACTTTTGGCTTTCAGATCGGGGATTATGACAAAATTGCGCGTTGGAGTTATCGGAGTAGGATATCTGGGCAAGTTTCATGCTCAGAAATACAGGGCAAACCCAGAAGTAGATCTGGTAGGAGTGGCTGATCCCAACCTGGCTTATGCTGCCGAGGTCGCCGCCGCCTGCCAGACCACCCTTTTTGCTGATTATCGGGAGCTGCTCCCCAATGTCGATGCGGTAAGCGTTGTGGTGCCAACCAGCCTGCATTACGAGGTGGCTTCTGCCTGTCTTGAGGCCGGGGTGGATGTCATGCTGGAAAAACCCATGACCACTACCCTGGCTGAGGCTGATGCGCTTATTGCCCTGGCCGAGCAGAAGCAGTGCATTTTGCAGGTCGGTCATATCGAGCAGTACAATCCGGCGGTGTTGGCCATGGCGGAACATCTTACCCAACCCCTCTTTATCGAGTCACACCGGATTCATGTCTTCAAACCCCGTGGCCTCGATGTTGACGTGGTTCTCGACCTGATGATCCATGACATCGACATTGTCCTGAGCCTGGTCAAATCACCCATCGCCTCTATGCACCCAGTGGGGATGCCGGTTTTTACCCAGACCACCGATATTGCTAATGTTCGTCTGATCTTTGAAAACGGTTGCACTGCCAATCTCACGGTGAGTCGCATTTCTCGAGAAAACATTCGCCGTCTCAGGGTATTTCAGCCTAATTCGTTCGTGGCAGTTGATTACGGCAAAAAGGAGATCACCGTGATCCGGGCTGGCAAGGAGATGGACGCAAATGGCATGCCTCAGGAAGAGGTTGTTACCTCCTGTTATCTGCATCAGGACGCTCTGGAGATGGAGCTGAAGGATTTTATCAAGAATGTTCGTCACCGGACTCAGCCAAAGGTTTCAGGCAGGGAAGGGCGGCTGGCCCTGGCTGTAGCCCAGGAGATCATGGTTAGGCTTAAAGAACATGCCGATATCCATCGTCATTTGCTCAATGGTTGAGATCAGCAAATCATGTCAGATCTGAACGCACCCAGAATCATGATCGTAGCTGGTGAAGCCTCTGGAGACATGCACGGGGCTAAGCTTATCGCCGCTATGCGGGAACAGTCTCCCAACCTTGCGGTCTGCGGTATCGGGGGCCCGGCTCTGGCTGCCCAGAAAGTGGAGATTCTCTACGATTCGGCTCAGCTGGCCGTGGTTGGTATTGTCGAGGTGCTCAGTCATCTTCGCTTCATTCGTGAGGCCATGCGCGCCCTTGAATATCGGCTCAAGGAGCAACGGCCCAACCTTTTGATCCTCATAGACTATCCGGACTTCAACCTGATCCTGGCCAAAAAAGCCAAACAGCTTGGTATTCCGGTTTTTTACTATATCAGTCCCCAGGTTTGGGCTTGGCGCAGTGGTCGGGTTAAGACTATCCGGAAACTGGTAGACCGCATGGCCGTGATCCTGCCTTTTGAAAAGGAGTTTTACCAAAAATTTGGGATGGCAGTTGATTTTGTCGGCCATCCGCTGCTGGATTCGGTGCAGATAGCCCAGACGCGGGAGATTTTTTTACGATGTCTGGGTATTGCCCCTGACAGCACGGTAATAGGTATTCTGCCAGGCAGTCGCAGGCGAGAGATCGCAGCGATGCTCCCGGTCTTTCTGGCTGCGGCAAAACTGATGCGGGGGCAACTGGTCAAGCCGGTCTTTGTCCTGCCTCTGGCTCCTACCTTGAGCGAGGGTGATCTTCTGGCCAGTGGTCTGGCTGAGGCTGGGGTTGAGGTGCGGGTGATCAGGGAGAATCGTTACGAACTCATGGCAACCTGTAACGCGGTTATGGCGGCCTCGGGCACGGTTTCCTTAGAGCTGGCCATTCTGGATGTGCCCATGGTCATTGCTTACCGAATTTCGCCGCTCACCTATTTTTTGGGCCGACGCCTGATCAAGGTGCAATACGCTTCTCTGGTCAATCTGGTGGCAGGACGAGAGGTGGTGCTGGAGCTGCTCCAGCACGAGGCCATGCCTGAAAAAATCGCCAGGGCCACTGTACGTCTTGTTACAGATCAGGCGGCACGTAACCGTCAGCTTGCTGGTTTGGCCGAAGTACGAAAACGATTGGGCGGTGAAGGGGCCTCGACCAAGACAGCCAGGTTGGCTTGGGAAATGATTAAAGAAACGTCCAAGTAACTCTCCGGCAGGGAACGGTTGCTTGCAGGAGAGTGTTGTAGACGGGGTGAGATGCTAAATAACCTGCCTTATCGCCTCGTAAAGTACCACAGCCGCAGCCATGCCCAGATTGATGCTGCGGATGTTGGGATTGCTCATGGGGATGGTGGCACAGCGTTCCCGGTAGAGGCTGATGATCTCTTCGGGCAGCCCTTTGGTTTCGCGGCCAAAGATCAGATAATCTCCAGGCTGGTAGCGTGCTTCGGTGTATGACCGTGTTACTTTGGTGGTGAAAAAGTGCAGACGCAGCTCATTCTGAGCGGCGAGAAACTCTTCCAAGCTGTCCCAATAGCGAATATCAACAAACTTCCAGTAATCAAGGCCAGCTCGTTTTAGATGCTTGTCGTCGGTGGAGAAACCCAAAGGACGCACCAAATGCAGGATAGTGTCCGTTGCCCCGCAAAGTCGGGCAATACTGCCGGTGTTGGGTGGGATCTCCGGTTCGACCAGAACGATATTGAAGGGGGCAGGAAAGGGCAAGGGGCGTAGCTTAGAGCATGGAAATGGGGTTGTCCGGATTCGTTACCACATTTTTCACCACTATGATCTTGGGATTATCAAGTTTCCTGGCCAACTGGGTGAGAGCTTGATGATTTTGACGAAAAAGAACCAGTTGCGTTCCGGTCAGCTGGGAGCGGGGGGTAAACTTGACATTGAAGGGGTTGGCGAATACCCCGTTTTTAGCTATCCGGTAATCGAGGTGTGGGCCGGTGGCATTGCCGGTGGCTCCGACATAGCCGATGATCTGTTTCTGTTTTATCCTGGCGCCGTCTTTGATATTATCGGCAAAGCGGGAAAGATGGGCGTAGTAGGTCTGGTATCCGCCGCTATGATCAAGAATGATCAGTTTGCCAAAACCGCCTTTCCAGTTGGCAAAATTTACCCGGCCATCGGAAGAGGCCATGATCGGGGTACCCACCGGTGCTGAAAGATCAACGCCCAAATGAGGGCGCACGATATTAAAAATTGGATGGAGACGTTTATAGGAAAACCCGGAAGTGACCTTGCCTATGGGCAGAGGGGAGCGAATAAACGATTCGCCAAGTTCGTTACCGCGTTGGTCAAAATAAGAGTTTTCGTTTTCGCCCCTGTCAAAATAAAAGCCCTCAATAGTACCCACTTCCTTGCTGTTATAGCGTGCCATCAAGATCTTGCCATAACCGACAAACTGATTCTTTTTGTAGTATTTTTCAAAAACCAGTTCAAAGGTGTCACCGAATCTGGTTTCGGTGTTGAAATCTATTTTTGAGGCAAAGATATCGGCAAAGCTATAGATCAGTTTAGGATTTTCCTTAAAGGCGCTAAGCGCGGCAAAAAGTGAGGATTCAATCCTGCCTTGCAATTTAACCGTCCGGCAATCAAGGGCGACATCAACTTTTTTGGCTTTTAAAGAACCCTCCGCAGTACGTTCAATGGCGTGCACTTTAAGGTCGCCTGATTCAAACAGGCATTTAACCAGACCGCCATCTTTATCAAGGGTCAGAGTATAACGGTCTTGCGGTTTCATCTCCCGAAAATCCACCAATCCGTCAAAGGCGGTGACCACCGACTGCTGCACTTCTTTAGCAACTCCGTTGGCACGGAAGGAAGAGGCCAGCGAGTCTCCAGGCTGGATCTCTCCGACGATCTCCCTGACGTTGGGCAAGAAATCTTCTGTTTCGCTGGCGGCGTGAGGGTCGATCTCGTATCCAGGCGGAAGTGGTTGTTCATGTATGGCAAAAAGAAAAAAAGCGATAACCAGGGTAAAGGAACAAGCAAGGGTGCGAAAATGCGAGGTGCTCAAAAAAATAACCAGATGTCGTTTGGTATTATTGCAGAAGCGGGACAGACCTTTGGAGAAGGCGGCAAGGTACAGAGGACATATTCGGGAAGACGAGCATATCCAGGAAAGTAAGGCCATGCCTGCTTTACGAACAAGGAAGAATATGTTTGTTCCTTTAGTCATGAACACTCAATGCAATAGAGATTTAAGAGGATACTTTTTGTATTGGTGTAGCCGTTTGGCCACCGAATCTGATAGGAGTTTTATTGTTTAGCAGGATCAGGCGATGATTACAAGGTTCTTTTTTCAAGCTGACTTCACGAAGCATTTAGCTACCACAGGCAAAGCCAGTGGTAGCTATAGAAAATCAATTTTGTGGTATTATTTTATTTGCGCAACTCAAACAGATAATCACCTCCGGTCGAATGCCCTGCTGTAACGGAGGCCCCGTATTGAGGAGTCTGAGGGAAACCATCCGCGGTTACCCCTGCTTTTACTCCCTCGTACAACTTGGAGCCTTGCTCATACTTGTTAACTCCCTTCAGCTTATCCATGAAATGCCAGGCAAACACAGAATGGCCATCCCGCCCCTCATCAGACACAGGTTCATCGCCACCGGAAGACATGACTATAACCGAACGTTTGCCCAGAATGTCTTCGGCGGTTCCTTGTACCGCTGACACCTTCTGCTCTTTGGCCAAATTGCCTGAGAAACAACTGTCAGAAACCAGCAGCACCTGTTTTGCCTTGATGTTGCCCAGCATTTTATTGATATCGTTACTGGATATCCAGTTAGCCGGGCTCTTGGCAGAGCCGTCACTCGGAATCCAATAACCGGTTTTGGTAGATTCGACCTCATAGCCGTGGCCAGCATAGTAAATGGTTACACTGTCATTGGCGCCCACATCACCTGCCACTTTATTGATCGCCTGGACAATCTCGCCCTTAGTGCCGTCATGAATTACACGAACCTCATAGCCCATATTGTCCTTGAACATCTTGCTTACCGCGTTGGCATCCGGCACCGCGCCTTCCAGGGGTGGGATGGTTTTATCCTGATACTTGTTGACGCCAATCACCACGGCGACCTTGCGCTGAATTTGCGGCAAAAAGGCAAATTGCGGGATGGCTGGGGCCGGGAGCAAAGCGCTCGCTATCTGGGGCGCTGGTTGCTGGATGCAAGCGCCGGATTCGCCTGCGCCACAGGCAGACATATCTGCCGCGGCCGGGTTCCGGTCAAGTATGGTCAGAGCCGGTTTTAAGGTATCGGTTTTGAATTCGTGGCGAATATCCAGCATGGCTTTTAAGTTATCCTTGCTCATCGCGGCGACCGCCATCTTACCAAAGGACTTTACTCCTGCCTCTCTGCGTTCCGACTCGGCTTTTTTGTATTCGCCTTCCTTTTTCTGTGCTTCGGCCTTCTTTACCATTTCTTTGTCTTTTTTCTTTTCAACTTCTGCCTTTTTACTTTCGGCCTTCTTTTCAGCCTCGGCCTTCTTATCTACTGACTGTTCTGATTTGGCTTCAGCTTCTGCTTTTTTGCTTTCAGCTTCGGCCTTTTTTGTATCTGCCTCAGCCTTTTTGGCATCGGCTTCAGCCTTTTTAAACTCGCCTTTCTTTTCTGCTTCTACCTTCTTTTCCGCGCTCTTGGCACTCTTTGCCTCTCCATCGGCCTGTTTGGCCTCTACCTCAGCCTTCTTCGCTTCGGCCTCGGCTTTTCTGGATTCGGCTTCGGCCTTTCTGCCTTCAGCCTCGGTCTTTTTCACCTCTGCTTTAGCTTTTTCGACCGGGGTTTGGGCGTTTTTTTCTTCTACCTCAGCCTGCTTTACCTCGGCCTCTGACTTTTTCGCCTCGGCCTCTGATTTTTTGGCAGCTACCTCTGCCTTTTTCCCCTGTTCTTCAGACTTGCTGGCCTCGGCACGTTTTTCAGCACGTGCCTTGTCTGCTGGAGTCTTAGCCACCTTTGCTTCGGCTTCGGCCCTCTTGGTGTCGCCCTCAGCCAGCTTGGCTTCTGCCTCGGCTTTTCTACCTTCGGCCTCGGTCTTTTTTATCTCAGCCTTGGCTTTTTCAATTGGGGTCTTGGCCATTTTCACCTCAGCTTCGGCCTGCTTGATGTCATTCTCAGCCTTTGCCACAGCGTTTTCAGTTGTTGTTTGTCGGGTGGCATCAGTAAAGGTTATCTCTCCTCCGGCCACCTTGAGGTTGGGATCAAAGGTAACATCACCAGCAGCCCCGGATACCCCAAGGTCGGTGCCCCTGGTAAAGGTGGTGTTAAGGGATGTTTCAGGCGTTGTGGTAACGCATGAAGCCGGATTAACCTGACAGGGATCAACAGGCGGGGTTGTTGTTGTCGTAGTTGCCGATGTTGTTTCTCCTGTCCCGAATGCGGGACCCTCACCGACCAAGACTGAACCGGCGCTGGCATTACCGACGGTCATCGCGTAAGGATAGGATACGCCAGTGCTATAGGTTGCCGCGACCACGGTATAGGTTGCTGCCGGCAAATCTGTTCTGATCATCGCCCCGTAACCTATGCCTCCGTCATCATTATAAGCAAGAATGTTGTTAGAGCTATCCAACAAATACAGCCACGGGTCAGTCAGGCTGGCACTTGAGCGAGGTGAAATCATTGAGATCTCTGTCATACCGCCAGCGGAGGCAAAGGTGTACCTGGGGTTGGCAGAGCTGGTCGCGCTTTGTCCGCCAGACACATTCCAGCTGCCATAGTTGATGATTCCGCCTGTTCCGATGGTATTGGTGCTTCCGGTATTGTTAGTCGCTTGCGTTAGTGTCCCGCTGGCGGTGGAAAGCTGGTTAGTGCCGCCAGCATTCCACACGTTGTATATGGATGCACCGTCAGCCTCGCGCAAGACGATATTGCCAGAGGTGCTGTTGAGAGCAACGATACTGTTTACCTGCGTATCCAGATTGATGCCGTTCTTGGCCCAGACCTCTAAATGGTTCGCAATAACATTCAGCGACTCACTTGAGTTACCATCGGTAATTGCCCCCTCGGTGGCATAGAGCAACGCATAGCCGGTGGCATTGATTGTTCCTATGTTTAGCGAGGTGTCACCCGCGTTGGTAACTGTAATGTCGCCATTGCTGGCATTGGCATTGGTAACGGTCAACATCTGAGTGCCTGTCTGGTCAAAAGTTATGTTGCCAGTAGTCGTAGTCAGACTTGTCGCTGTCACCGTGCCTGTTGCCAGACTGTCGATGTCTATGGCTCCATTGGTGGTGTCAGCGCTGATTGTTGTGCCGGTCACATCCAAGGCGCCGCCCACAGAGCCGATGCCTGTGGCCGCGTTCAGGTCAATGGCTGCTGCGATAATATCCGCAACCCCATTCGGGGTTATTGACTGAATCGCACCAGCAGCAGTGATGATCACGGTATCGCCCGCCGCTGTGACAGAACCCATATTTATATCGCCAGCCGTCGTGACCAGAGTCACATTGCGGTGCGTTCCACCAGCGGTGACAAGCGATGCCGTCATCGTGCCGCCGGCATTCACCGTGATCGCGCCGTCTGTCGTGGTCATGCTGGTCAGCGTGATGGCGTTGGTTTCATCAATCTGGATGTTGCCGCCAGTACCTGTGGTCGCTGCCGTCAGGCTTGTTACCGTGGTATCCACATCGATACCGCCGACTGCATTCAGGTTGGCGGTGCCCGTAACGATATCAGGGGTCGCACCTGCATCGTCGTTGGTGATTGCGCCTGTCGTTGCCGTCAGGTTGAAGGTGCCGGCTGCTGCCGTTACTACGCTGTTCACCACTATATTGTTGTCTTCAACCATTGTTACCGTATTGCCACCAACCACATTTAGGCTGGTCACTGCGGTGGCAATGGTCACGAGACTCGTATCATCCTGCTGGATTGTCAGGTTATTGGCTGTGATCTTGCCAGGAGAACCAGTCAATTGGGTGATAACCGTCCCTGCAGCCGCGTCGGAATCAAACAACATATTGACGCCGGTGCCGACGTTATCAAGGGTCATGGCGTTCGCGCGCAGGGTAATCATGCCTGCCGTTGAAGAGATGCTGGAGTTGTCAGCCATCGTCAGGCTGGTTGCCTCAGCGCCAGACGTTGCACCTTCAATAGTCAAGGTGCCGGTCTCAGTGCTCACCGTGAACCCGTTAGCGGTGCTGATCGCGCCGCTGCCCTGAATCAGGATGGTGCCGCTGCCAGTGGTCGTCACATTGGCGTTGATAGCGATATCAACCGGCGGATCGATCCAGATATTGCCACCACCACTCGAAATCGCCCCGGCAATGGTCAGGTTTTGACCGGTCTGCTTGTAAGTAATGTTGGATGCGTTACCGGAAGTCATCGAGTTGATGATCACCGTACCGCCCGGTACGTTAGCCAGGTTGATTATCCCGTTGGTGGTATCGGCAGTCAGCGTCCGAGCCACGATGTTCAGATCACCCGCACCCGCCGCACCAATGCCAGTCACGGCGTTAAGATCCACCACCTGACCGGTCACATTAGCTGTTTCAGCAACCGCGCCATCGGTGATTGAACCAGTGGTCGCTGTCAGGGTGACATCACCAAGATTAGCGCCCGCATTAACCATCGTCACCGCTATTGAGGTACCCTGAATAATGATGTCGTTGGCTTCGGCATCGTTCGTGGAAACTACGTTCAGCGCTGTCACTGCACCGCTTGCCGTTACCGTGATCGGTCCGTCAAAGGCGGTCACATTGGTCAGAGTCACCGCATCAGACTCATTTAGGGTAATAGCACCCGCAGCAGTGGTTATTGCGGTAATATCAGCCACATTTAAAGTCCCGGCCAGATTAATCGTGTTCCGGGCTTGTACAGTTAAACTGTTTGTCTTTATCTGTCCTGTTGCTGCCTGTGAAATAGTGCTATTAGTGGCTTCAATATGCGTAGATCCAGTTGTGCCGGTGCCCACAAAACCTTGACCCAGATTGACCAAGCCAGCGGAGGAGTGCAGATGAATACTGCCGCCATAACCGCCATAGGAACCGATCATATCGCGTCCAGCACCAACGCCGCTCAGTTCGATGTTGCCTGTAGCGTCAATTGTCAGGTTTGCGGGTATTTGGTAGCCGCCGATTAAAGCGGGGGAACCGCCATAATCGCTGACTGCCCCGCCCTGCATGGTCAAGCTGCCGCCGATTGTGAGATTCAAGGTGTGTGATGTAGTATTATTTTCATTATCGGTACCGATGGCAACCGCTGTTGTTAAGATGGGTTGTCCGTCGGCAGGGTAGGCAGATGGCGCTGACGCCGAGCCACCGATCAAGCTGACATTACCCACAACATCAATATTTTGCAGGCGCGCGCTTAAATAAGCGCCGCCATAATTGGCAGACCCTCCATTAATAGTAATTGAGGCGGCATTAATGGTCTGACTGACATTGGAGTCTATCCCCGCATCGTTTTCAAACACGTATCTCACAGGAGTGGGTGAGCCAGCCATAATGAACGTTCCACCACTGCTGCCGCCAGTAAGGGTGATCGCCGGATTACCGGAAATAACCTGGGCGGTAGAGCTTTCGATCTGGGCACTATTGGCGTTGCCTATTGAACCGCCTGTAAGCTGGAGAGCGCTGCCACTGGTAAAACTAAAGGTCTGGTTGCCAGAGGCGTAGTTTTCAATCTGGGCGCTGTTTGCACTGCAATTACCGAAGGCACAAGAACCGGTCCACGTACCAGCAGGAACCAGCCCGTTGCCGGTGCCACCGTAAAGCTTGAGATCACTGCCATTGTTAAAGGTAAAGCTTTGTCCGCTACTGCCGCCAAAACGTCTAATCTCGGCTTGACCGCCATAAATTCCAGTTCCGTTGGCGCCATAAAGATAAAGCCCATCAGTGGCACTACCGTCAGGTCTGCCAAGGGTAAAGGATTGATCGCCATTGCTCAGGATTGAAGCTCTTTGGTGGTTTGCGGCAGAGGAAGCATCAAGGGATATTTTGTTGGCCACCAAGGACAAGGCCCCGGTATTCATATCAATTGTAGCACGGTTTACACCGGGATACAACAGGATGGTGTCGGCAGCCTTGAGGGTTAAGGCTCCTCCATTGGCGATAATATTACCATTCTGGCCTGTAAGAGAACTGTATAAGTTGATGTTCTTCCCCGCAGTATAGCTCGCCACAAGATCCGGAGTGCTTAAATCGCCATTCCAGCCGGCGATGATCGTAATGGCACCGCTTCCAGCGTTGCCAAAGAGCGCATATATGTTCACTGCGTTTTCCGCCAGCAGGGAAAGATTGTTGCTGCTGCTGTAGAGGGTGTTGTTGTAGGTGTTGCTCCAAGTGTCCCAGGAGTCGGTGTGGCTGATGCTCAGACTTGCGGTGCTGGGTGAACCATTAACGCTGATATTGCCAGTTCCAGCACCTGTAGAACTCGTTTGAATAACCACGTTGTTGCTGGTGAGCAGGCTTTCGATATTGCCCCAACTGATCGTGGAGGAAGAGGCTGTCTCCCCAGCAAAAGTACCACTTGTAAAACTACCTGCAGTAGGCGCAGCACTGCCGCTGATAATAGAAATATCAGTTGGATCAAGCAACAGGGTGCCGGTTTTGCCAAAAGGGGCGCTGGTGTCAACCATGGCGTCGAACTCCAGATACTCCTTGCCGGAAACCTCGACGAACCCGCCATTGCCGCCCGTAGCGCCGCCCCTTGCTGAGATGGTGCCAAAGGCGCCGGTGGCCTCATCTGCCCAGACAATAACCTTGCCGCCTTCGCCATTGTCAGTGGCATCAGCCTTGATGGAGGCCCCTTGAGCCAGATATGTGACCTGTGCGTTCTGCACCGCCGCGTTCTTGCCCTGATAGTCGCCACCCACCAGCACTGTGCCGCCGCCGCTGGCACCGGAGGCATCGATCTGCGCTGTGCTGGTCAGGTTGACGGTGTTACCCAGAACCTGGATATTGCCGCCCTTGCACTGGCTGTTGGTGGCGCTGAGTTTACCGGAAAGGGTGGTGGTGTCGGTGGCCTTGAGCACGATATTGCCCTGGGCATCCAGGCTGGCGCTGTCGGCGCTGATAAGACCCTGCTGATTTAGCAGGGCTCCGTAGATATTGATCTGGCCGCTCTCGGCCACGATCTGACCGAGGTTGATAGCCTGATTATCCGGAGCGTTGAAGGTAACGGTAACATTCGGGGTGCCGGTATCGAGCAGGCTGACGCTGTTGCCCGCGGCGAGAATCACCTCACCTTTGGGCGAGGTGATGAGGCCTTCGTTGCTGACGCTGTTGCCGATCAGATAAACGCTGCCGCCAAGCGGGGTGGTAATCTCACCCTTGTTGATAACGGAGGAGACGTTACTGCCAATAAAATTGAAGCGGTTGAGCAGAAAGTCACTGTCGCTGATATTGAGAGTAGAGGCGACTAAGCCGTTGACATTAACAATGGAGCCCTGGCCAAACATGATGCCGCTGGGGTTGATCAAGAACACCCGGCCATTGGATTGCAGGGTGCCAAGGATCTGGCTGGGATTCTGGGTCATTACCCGATTAAGCACGCTGGACTGAGCGGATTGCTGAACAAATTTAAGAACCTCACTCTGGCCGATATTGAACTGCTGCCAGTTGATGATGGCCCCGGGCGTGTTGGTGACGGTCATGATGTTGCCGGAGGTGGCAATGGTGGCCGAGCCACTTACCACCGCTGGGCCAACGGGGTTAGCCTGAGCGGAAGCGGCAAAACCAACGGCAAGCCCGACAACGATTGACCTGAAGACGAGCTGAGAGATACGTTTTTTTTGAGGTGTCATATCGGCGCAGCTCCTAAAAAGGATTGAAAACGTAGGATAAGGAGAAATGGGCCCGCACGTCATTTCTTTCGCCCAAAGGTTTGGGCGGCGAATCTGAGGACACTATATCTTGTTGAACCCAGCCAAAATCAAACTTGGCGTTAAGATTTTTCATATAGTTGAAGCGCAAGCCAACTCCAAAACTGGCGAGGCTCTGACTACGTTTTTCATTGGCCAGTAGGGTGCCATTTTTGGCAACTACGCCAACATCCCAAAAGGCCAGGGCCCGCAGCTGGGAACCAGGCAAGGTCAGATATTGGCTGAGTTCCGGGGTATAGATCTCAAAATTCGTGGTAATCCCCTCATCCCCAGAGGTGACCCGCTCGTTATAGCCCCGCACCGAGGTGGCGCCGCCAGCACCGAACTGTTCGCCTGGGATAAGTAAATCCTCAGTGATCTGGGCGCTGACCGTCACTCTGGTCTGCCAGTCTTGCGGCAGAGGGATACCAATGGAACCATTCAGACGCCAGAGGTTCCAGTCTGGTTCCGAACCATTACGGGCCGCAGTATAGTCGGAATCGCTGCCGCTATGACCACCCGGCAGATTGGCATAAAAACCGGCGCTGCCGCTGGCCTGAAAGGTTGGTCTGGCTACCTGGGCGGCATAAGCAAGGCTGAGCGGCTGCGCGCTGACCGAGCCCCAGGTTCCGCCAGGGGCGGCTCCGTTAATAGTGCCATCGTTACTGAAATCCTTGTATTCGATACCATAAATCAGCTTATGGCGAATATCGCCAATGGTTGGCAGCGCCTGGTTGAGGCGGGCCGCCAGCATAACGCCCTGGCCGGTAAAATTCATCTGTCCTGCCGGGGTTGTGGTGTTCACCACCTCGGTGTCAGAATAGGCCCCGAGCAGATCAAGGGCCAGGCCGAGGTCATAGAAGGGGATGCGGTAGCCAACGCTGTAGCTCGCGATCTTATCAACATACTCGGGCGAGGTCAGGTATTGCATGGTCAGCACATGGTCAAGGTTAAACAGGTTGGCGTGTTGAAAACCCAGACCGGTTCGGGTGTAACCGGTAGTGCGGCTGCCGGTATTGTCGGCGGTGACAAAATATTTAGAGACCAATTCTTCACTCACATTAATCTTGGCATCGAGATCTCCTGGCTGAGTGCCTGCCTGAAAATTAACCCCAACCTGTTTGGCGGAATTTTCATTGGCCAGGGCAATGGCGGCCTCCAGCCGGTTAACCTGTGGGCTGGTACCTTCCTTAAGCGGCGGTAGGCTGGCGCGGATATTATCAGAATCGTAGGCTGTATTGCCGACAACCGTTACCGACTTAACCTTGCCTTCTATAACCTTCAATACAATCTGGTTGGCGCTGCTTGTTTGTTCGGGAGGAAAAACCTGGACCACGGGATAACCGGCTTCACGATATGCCAAGCGCAGGGCTTCCACCGCCTTGTTGATCTCAGCCATTTCCCGCCCGGGCCCGACAAAAGGGGCCAGAGTCTGCTGAATCTGCGCCTCAGTGAGCAGGGTGTTGCCTTCTACTTTAAACCCGGCGATATCAAACTGAAGGGTTTGCGCCATTACAGGCGAAAGCAGAAACAGTTGCCCGATAACGACCATTCCTGTCACTAAAAATTTTACCATGGGGTTTTCCTCTGACAGACGCAAAATTGATGAACTGGTAAGGTACAAGTATTATTTTGACATGAAGGGATGAAATCTACAGCCACTTTTTTTGTGGTGACAATTGCAAGAAATGTCAAGGGTTTTTTCAGCCACTAACCCCACGAAAGGACACGAAAGTTTTAGTCAGATTGCTGCGCATCACCGCCTGCCATGGTGCCGCGAGGGTGATCCCGGGGGCGGGCAACCAGGGGTTGCAAAACAAATTTTTCGTGTTTTTTGTGGGGTTAGTGGCGAAAAAATTTTACTATTTTCCAAGTTGGCCGCAGTTTACGATACTCACCTTAACCTTAGGCTGGCCGCTGCTCGACCCCATATCTTCAATCTTTTTTACCACCTCCATGCCCTCAGTAACCTTGCCGAAGACTACATGCTTGCCATCGAGCCAGGGGGTTTTAACGGTGGTGATGAAAAACTGGGAACCATTGGTGTTTGGACCGGCATTGGCCATGGACAGCGTGCCTGGCCATAGATGCTTGCGAATGAAATTTTCATCGGCAAAGGTGCGACCATAGATCGATTTACCGCCGGTACCATCGGCGTTGGTGATATCGCCGCCCTGGAGCATGAATTGAGGAATAATGCGATGAAAGATACTGCCCCTGAACCCGAAGCCTTTTTCATGGGTAGCCAGTTGGCGGAAATTTTCCGCTGTTTTCGGCGTTACATCGGCAAACAGCTCCATTACGATTCGACCAGCTTTTTCGTCGCCGATGACGATATCAAAAAATACTTTGGGATTGGCCGCCACCGCTGGTGTTTCCTGGGCCGCTACAACTCCAGCCAGCAACAAACAGGCGATTAGCAACCCGTTAATGAACAGTTTTTTTACGTATTTTTTCATTTCGTTCTCCTTCAGAATAATTTTTTTATCACCGGGTAGGGGCACGGCATGCCGTGCCCCTACCTATACCGGTGCCAGATCAAAAGCGGCCGAAAAGAGCTTCTTGGTGTACGGGTGAGCTGGGTTGGCAAAAAGTTGTGCCGCGGGGCCTGATTCGACAATGCGGCCATTCTGCATCACCGCCACCTCATCGGCCATAGCCTTGATCACTCGCAGATCATGGGAGATAAAGAAGTAGGTGATGCCGTGCTTGGCCTGCAGGCTTTTTAGCAGCTCGATGATCTGGGCCTGGATGGTCATGTCCAGGGCGCTGGTGGGCTCGTCCAGCACCAGGAAACGGGGCTTGAGCACTACTGCCCTGGCTATGGCGATCCGCTGCCGCTGGCCGCCGGAAAATTCATGGGGGTAGCGCTCGATCATCTCCGGCTCAAGGCCGACCTCAATCAACGCCTCCGCCACCCGTTTTTTGCGCTCCTCCCGATTGCCCAGGCCATGCACGCTCAGGCCCTCGCCCACGATCTGGCCCACATTGAGGCGGGGAGAAAGCGAAGAATAGGGGTCTTGGAACACCACCTGGAGATCACGGCGCAGGGGCCGCCATTGGCTGTTGGACAGGGTCAGCAGATCACGTCCCTCATAGAGCAGGCTGCCCCGGCTGTTGACTAATTTAAGCAGGCACATGCCCAGAGTGCTTTTCCCGGAGCCTGATTCGCCGACCACTCCGAAAGTGGTCCCCTGCCGGATAGTTATGCTTATCTCATCCACAGCCTTGATCGTGTTCACCGTGCGCCTGAAAAAACCGGCTTTGATCGGGAAATGGCAGGAGAGGTTGGTAGCGGTAAGGAGCGGGGGAGGGTTGTCCTTAGGAGTGGGAGCCTCGTGGGGCACACTGTTTAGCAGATGGATGGTGTAGGGGTCTTGTGGATTGCGGAACACTTCCGCCACAGGGCCGCTTTCCACAATTCGGCCCTCATGCATGATATGGACTTGTTGGGCGATCTTTTCAACCATATTGAGATCGTGAGTGATGAGCAACAGGGCCATGCCAAGTTCCTGCTGGATCTCCTTGATCAAGGCCAGGATCTGCGCCTGAATGGTGACATCAAGGGCGGTGGTCGGCTCATCGGCGATCAACAGATCCGGGCGGCAAGCAAGGGCCATGGCGATCATCACCCGCTGGCGCTGGCCGCCGGAAAGCTGGTGGGGAAAGCTGTTCAGCCGTTGAGCCGCATCATTAATCCCGCAACGCTCAAGAAGATTCTTAGCCTTTATGGCCGCCTCTTTTTTATCCAGACTCTGATGCAAGATCAACGGCTCCACCAACTGAGCCCCGATAGAGTAGACCGGATTGAGCGAGGTCATGGGTTCCTGGAAGATCATAGCGATCCGGTTGCCCCGAATTTGGCGCAATCTGTTTTCTGAACAGGTTGCCAGATCTTCCCCGTTAAAAAGAATTTCTCCTTCGATCTTGGCGGCGTCTTTTTCAAGAAGTCTCAGGATAGAAAGGGCGGTCACTGATTTGCCGGACCCGGATTCACCCACCAAGGCTGCGGTTTCTCCTGGCATAATGGAGAGGGAGACCTTGTCCAGTACCGGGGTAAAGCCGCGGTCCGAATAAAAACCGGCGGAGAGATTTTTCAGTTCAAGCAGCATGGATTATCCCTTGCATCTCACACCTTCCTCGGATCAAAGGTTTCCCGCAACGCTTCCCCGATAAAAATCAGCAGGATCAGGGTGCCGACCAGCACGCCAAAGGTGGTAAGCGATAGCCACCAGGCTTCGATGTTGTTCTTGCCCTGGGCCAGCAGCTCGCCAAGACTCGGGGTAGGGGGCGGCACACCGAGCCCCAGAAAATCGAGGCTGGTGAGGGCCAGGATTGAGCCACTCAGACGGAAGGGCAGGAAGGTGATCACCGGGGTCATCCCGTTGGGGAGCAGGTGGCGGAACATGATGGTGATATTGCCCACCCCCAAAGCCTTGGCCGCCTTCACATAATCGAGGTTGCGACCTTTAAGAAACTCGGCCCGCACATAATCGGCCAATCCCATCCAGCCAAAGATCGAGAG
>Ga0156788_1162_pt1 | contig 41727 bp, 38 predicted proteins | sample RifOxyD3_FD_110737 | JGI IMG/M metagenome (GOLD analysis project Ga0156788, IMG submission 110737) | Deltaproteobacteria bacterium RIFOXYD12_FULL_53_23
ATTGGCCGTTGAACAAAAACAACCTGAACATCGAGTCCTGCCAAGACGGCATAAGGGGCCGTAAAAGGCGAGACAAAACAATACAAGTTATTTTTTAACGGCCCCTAAATAATATATGTATTTCAGAAAACGACACGAGACGATTTCAGTGCCGCCAAGATATTGTCAGGGCACGATAATACAGGGTTAACCCGGCAAGGTCACGACATTTTTTGTAACCGTTCAGAGCACCGCATATGCGTTGCTATCAACCGCGATAAAACCATTTCTTGAGCTCGTGGGCGGTAAAGATCTTGGCCACTGGCCGCCCATGAGGGCAATGAGAAAACACCTTTGCCCTTTGCATCTCGTCAAGCAGGGCTTCGGCTTCCCTGGGGCTAAGATTTTGCCCGGCCTTGAGCGCCGCCTTGCAGGCCATGTCAGAGAGCACCTCCTCGGCGCGCACCCCTCCCCTGCCCCGTCCTTGTCCTGGGCCTGCCTCGGCAAAGCGGGCAAAGATTCCGGCCATCACCTCTTCAACCGGCGAGTGGCCAAGCACTGCGGGCACAGCCTTCACCACCTGGCTGCCCCCGCCGAAATCCTCAATCTCGACTCCGAGGGCGGCAATCTCACCCGCGTGCTGCTTAAGAATCTGGTTTTCTTCCAGACTGCATTCAATAACCTTTGGAAACAGCAAGGTCTGGCGAGCTATATTTTTACTGGCAAACTGCCTTTTTAAGGTCTCAAACAGCAGCCGTTCATGGGCGGCATGCTGATCAATGGCCATCAGACCGTTTTCCGTGGCACAGAGCAGATAAGTGTTCAGCACCTGCCCGAGATAACGCAAGCCAGCAGGGGATGGAGTAGCCTCTTTCCCAACAACATGGCCCTGTTCTGTGACATAATCAGGCCTCATCTCCAGGCCAGATTCAGGCTTACCGGAAACCTCTCCGCCAGAGTCCTTTTGGCTAACCGTCGGCGGAGCAACTTCGTTAGCGTTTTTCAAAAGCGGCAGAGGCTCCTGCACCGCAGGCGTCTGCTGATCACCATCCAGGGCATAGGCTCTGGCCTGCACTGTGCCTGAAACAACGGGAGCAGGCTTAAAGATCTCCTGCCGCAAGGTCTGCTGATAATCCGCCATAGCGGCCTGCACCGCGCCAATAACGGCCTGATGCACCACGGCTGGCTTATGAAACCTGACCTCCTGCTTGGTGGGGTGCACATTCACATCCACACTGGCAAGCGGGATGGTCAGAAAAATCGCCCCGCCCGGGCCGCGCCCTTTCATAAGATAGTTCTGGAGGCCTTCACTCACCGCATGGGCAATCAACCGATCATGAATCGCCCTGCCATTGACAAAGATCCTGAGTCGGGCGGCAACCGGGGCGTCAGGCGGCAGGAGAAAACCGGAAACCCCGGGCTCATTTTCGTCCATGGCCGGGCGGGCAAGCTCAACCAATATTCCTGCCCCCTTACCAAAAATCCGCTCCGCTCTGCTTCGAGGCGAATCAAGCCCGGCTGGCAGCCTGAGAATCTCGCGCCCGTCCACGGTAAAACTTATTCCAAACCCTGGACGGGCCAGGGCATAATTCTTCACCACCTCTTCGATATGAGCCAGTTCCGTTCTGCTGGATTTGAGAAATTTTTTCCGGGCCGGCACATTGCCAAAAAGATCCGTAACCTCAAAGGAGGTGCCAGAATTGCTCCCCATCTCGTGTACCTTGAGGATTTTGCCATAACGGAGATCAACCTGGGTTCCGAGAGTCTGGGTGGCAAGGCGAGAGGTGATACGCATTCTGGATACCGAAGCAATGCTGGGTACAGCCTCGCCCCTAAAACCCAGAGTCCTGATGCCCCCAAGCTCGGCCAGACTGGCAATCTTGCTGGTAGCATGGCGTTCCAGACAGAGGAGCACATCATCGGCATCCATGCCGGAGCCATCGTCAATAACCCTGATAAGGCGGGTACCGTCGCCTTCAATCTGGATGCCAACCTGACTGGCCCCGGCGTCGATAGCGTTTTCCAGCAGCTCCTTGACCACCGAGGCAGGCCGTTCGACAACCTCGCCAGCCGCGATCTGGTTAGCCAGATTCTCCGGAAGTATCCTTATTCTGGACAACGGCTTAAAGCACACTCAACATGTGGAGTTTCAGCCACTCTTCGTCCCACCACTCCCGTGGATCGACAAAGATACCATTGACCAGGATGCTGAAGTGGAGATGATCGCCACCCGCCATGCCGGTAGTGCCGGTAAGCCCTACAAGTGAATCTTTTTCAACCATAGCGCCTACTGGAGCCTCAATCTGGCTCAGGTGCGAGTACAGGCTGAAAATCCCCTGACCGTGATCAAGGATGACGGTATTGCCGTAGATCCCCAGATACTCGGCAAACACCACCAACCCTCGGTTTGCGGCCCCGACGTTGGCACGTTGGGTCGAGGCAATATCAACCCCCAGATGCACCTGCGCATCAATCTTTTCACCATTATACTGATAGGTACGGTGATCGGCATACCCAGCCTTCGGGCTCCCTTCCATCCGTCCGAAGCGGCCATCCCAAAGTCGCTCAGGCCTGGATTTCGCGCAAACCTCCTGAATCTTCTTGTAATTGGCCAGCCGGATATCATTGTTCACCTTGACAAACTGCTCAACAGGCGTGCCAGCCAGTTCCGGATAATGACTGGCAAATTCCGGTAGCTTGGCGGAGAGAAACCCATCGCTTAACATGATCTTGTCGCTGGGAATCTTGCGCACATGCAGATTCATGACAAACGGGGCCTTGGCCTCGTTGCCAGCCAGATCAGCCACGGTAACAAAGGCTTTTTCTATAGCAATAATATCGTGCGGCAATCCCAGACAGGCACCATAGATCCCTGCGCCCTTTTTCGGCAAGGGAAAACCAGGATAAAAAACATCATTAACCACCACCCCATGCCTGCCAGCAGGCTCACTGGCCCGGTAGACAACCACGCCCGCGCCGCCGCCTTTAATATACACAGGAGATTCCATCAGACTGATCACCGGCGGCTTGGTATCAACCACCAGGGCCGAGGTTTGAACCGTAATATTACCCCGGAGCCAGTTCCACCAGGAAAAATCAACCGCCGTCACCACCAGTTCAGCCGCGCCATCCTTCAAGCCAAGAGCCTTGGACGTTATCTCGATAGTCTCCTCTATTTTTTTGGGCCCGATTCCGGAGAGATACCCCGCCCGAGGATAGGTTTTTTCAAGCAGCAGATGCTTCTTGCCCTCCTGCATCAAGGCAACTTCAAGGGAGCGCAGACCGCTCTTGGCATCACTAACCACTAAGGCAACCTGTCTGCTCTGACCAAGCGAGGCAATCTCCCCACCAATCATCACCTGCGGCTTTTCCATCTCGCTAACCAACCAGAGCAAGGTTAACAAAACCAGAACAAGCAACCCAACTACTCCAAGAACCAACGATGAACGGGTACGCCGTTTTTCTACTTTGACAAAATGTTCAAGTTTCATGTTGTAATCCTCTTATCCAGGCGTCTCCAGACAGGAGACATAATTTTGTCCAGACTAAACGTCCATCATTTTCAAAAAAGACTTACAAATTTTTGCGATAATACCATGAACCGCACCATGATTCCATAGCTCTTAAGACGTTGTGAATAAATAGCCTCAAAAAGGCTTTATTCCGTTACATCTCCTAATATCTTGACACAAAAAGACATCCCCATATATTGTACGAAGTGTTTTTATTAAAAAAGGTCTGGAACAATAATGAACAGAGCCATTAATACTGTTTCAAATTCTTGCAAATGGCACATCCTGCTTGCCTTGGCACTTTACGCCTGCCTGTTGGATGCCGGTCTGGCGAATGCGGCTACCTACGCCTATCGCAACGATACATTTTCATATGACACCCCCTCGGCGAGCGCGACTACCCTTACCTGGCATACCACCAGCCCCTCGCCTGCCTGTACCGGTTATCCTAATGGCGATGATGACTGGGCGGACGTTAACTTTCCTTCCGGTTTCACCTTCACCTTCGGCGGCGTGAATTATACCAAGGTGAGGGTCTACGCCAACGGGATCCTGGCCTTTGGTAACGACGTTTCTGGCTTTCACCGCGATTACACCCCCCAGACGCTGCCTACCGGGGCAGGCTCGACCTATTCCGGTTGCCCAACCGCCGCGCCAGTCAACATCATGCTGGGCTACTGGATCGATATTGTCGCCGGTACAGCCAACAGCACGGTCGGCGCCTCGCTGAAATACGAATTGCTTGGCACGGCGCCCAACCGACGTCTCGTCTTTTCATGGGTTAACGTAAAATTGTATAACTCGACCACCCGCTATAATTTTCAGATAGCTCTTTATGAAAGTACGGCCGGTACCAACGGCAACTTCAGGTATCAATACACCTCAGGTTCGAGCAACGGCAGCAATGCCACCGTTGGCGTGCAGTTGTCCAGTAGCGATTATACCCAGTATTCGTACAACCAGACCTTTATCGACACTACCAACGGCACGGCAATCCTGTGGTATCCTGCCAATCAGCTGCAAACCAAGGCCGCAGAGTTTCGCTTTGATGAAAATATCTGGAACGACGTGGCAGGGGTAATCAAGGACACCTCCGGCAACAGCCTCGACGCCTCGCGCATCGGCAGCGCGACCAGTGTAGCAGGCGGCAGGCTTTGCCGGGGCGGCAGTTTCACCAGCAACACTTCCAATGCCACCGTAGATGCAGTGGCAACTCCAATCGTGCCGAGTAACACCGGCACCGTGGACTTCTGGTACAAGTCCACCAATAGTTGGACTACCGCCGACACCATGCTGCTCGACGCCACCAGCGTGGCAAACCGGCCATTCTTCCTGATGAAACGCAGCACCGGCGCCCTGCGTTTTGTGGTTACCGACAGCGCGGGTACCTCGGTCACGGCTACCAGCCCCACGCAAAGTTTTGCCGCCGGTCAATGGGTGCATATCGGGGTGGCCTGGAACGTGCGAGTAGGCACCAATCTGACAGTTTTACAGATATTCATTAATGGAGTGCTACAAAACAGTACACGCGGGACCACAACCGGCACCCTGCCAGCGCTGAACTCCCTTTATGTTGGCGACAACCGAACCTCTGGAGTCACACCCAGCAACGGCACGCCCAACGGGGCCAACGGCAGCATCGACGAGGTGTACATCTACCCAATCGAGATCAGCGCTCCGCAGGTGGCAGCCGACATGAACCTGACCCGACTGACTTGTTCTGAACTTGATCATTTCCACATTATTCACGATGGCGCAGTTTCAAATTGCGCAACGCCGGCCAGCATTACCATTGAGGCTCACGACGCGAGCCACGCGCTGTTTTACCTTGCCGGTAGCACCATGAACCTATCAACCTCACCGGCGCACGGTACCTGGTCCAATGTGAGCGGAGGCTCGATCAATCCACTCACCGCCATTGGCGCAGGCACGGGCACCGCTACCTATACCTTTGCCAACGAAAGCAGGGTCACCTTCGGCCTGAACAATACCCTGTCAGAAGACCTCAACATCAACGTTGCCTCCGGGATCATCACCGAGCATTCAAGAGCAGCGGCTTCCTGCGTGGCCGCCGACTATACTACCGGGACGGTATGTGACGCGAGTCGCACCTTCCTGTGCGCCAAGCCTTTTGGTTTTAATTGCGTACAAAGCGGAGCGGACGCCTTGAGCGGGCACCTCTATACCAAACTGGCGGGTACAGCCTTCAGTTTCGAGGTGGTGGCGCTCAAGGATAGCAATAGCGACGGCACAGCAGACGCGGTGGAAACTGCCTATGCCTCTGACGTTGACAAGAGCGTCACCGTGGAGTTGGTTGACGGCTCAGGGATCACTGCCTGTAGCAGCCGCACCACTCTCGACCCGGCCATCAGTCAGGATCTGACCTTTGCCAAGGCCAACCAGGCAACCGAACTTGGGCGCAAGGGCACAGCGAATATGACGATTGCCAAGGCTTACCCTGATCTGCGCTGCCGGGTAACAGACGCCAACCAGTCGCCAAGTATCATTAGTTGTTCGACCGATAATTTCGCCGTGCGTCCTGGGGCGGTGACGTTGTCCACCTCGGCGTCGGCCACGCCGCCCTCAGCCACGGCAACCCCAATAATCAAGGCAGGTGCAGCCTTTACCATAACAGCCGCGACCTCGACGGCGGCAACTGATACCTATACCGGGGCCTTGACCCTTGATAACAGCAAACTGACCGCCCAGATCACCAGCCAGGATACCAGCCAACAAAACGGCGGCACGGTGGGCACACTGTCACCCGCCTCGCTTACCGCCAACCAGAGTCCTGCCCCCAGCAGCAACGCCACCTACACCGAGGTCGGCCACCTGTACCTCGCCCCTGGCGCTTACCGGGATGACACCTGGACCAGTGTGGATCAACCCAATGATTGCGTCTCCAGCACCACCTCTAATGCCAACCTCGCAGACAGCCTCTCCAGCGACAAGTATGGCTGTAGCATCGGCAACAAGACTACCGTGGCCTTCGGCCGCTTCATCCCCGATCATTTCGCCATTACCCCAGGCATGGTAACAGAGGGTTGCGATGCGGGAAATTTCACCTATTTTGCCCAGGACAGTTTTTCTACCGCCTTTACCCTGACCGCACAAAATGCGGCAAACGCGACCACCCAAAACTACACGGGGGCATTCGCCAGGCTCGATCCGGCCCTCTGGAGCAGCTACAACTTCACCGCGACCTGGCTTCCTGCTGCACCAAACCCCATTTCAACTCTCGTGGCAAGCGCCACAGCGCCAACCGGAAATTGGAACAATGGCGCAGCTTCAATTTCGGCCAGGCACCAGGCAAGCCGTCCTGCCTCGCCCGTTGCCGAGGCCACTATTATGGTCAACGCCACGCCTGCCGACCCAGACGGAGTAACTACAGCGGCGGCTACTCCGGTACAAACAGCCGCCACTCCGCTCCGCTATGGACGCCTTGTCCTGAAAAATGCCTATGGCACAGAAAGAGAAGCGCTAAAGATGCGCCTGCAGACTCAATACTACAACGGCTCATCTTTTATCACCAATACCGATGACACCTGCGTCAGTTACAGCGCGGCCGCACTGGCCTGCACAGATGCAAACACTGCCGACACCCTTGTCTGTGCCGATGTCACAGTCAACGGCACCAATCTGGGCAACGGACAGTCTTTCACGCTCTCGGCGCCAAACAGAACCGGCCCCCTCCTCTACACCCTGACTGTTCCCGCCTGGCTGAAATACGAATGGGACAATGCGGACAGCGACTACAACGAAAATCCATTCGCTCGGGCTAACTTCGGCATCTACCGAGGCAATGACCGGATCCTCAACTGGCGGGAGATTATCCGATGAAAGGCTTCACCCTGGTCGAACTGATCATGGTCATCGTCATCCTCGGGATCCTGGGAATTACGGTGGCGTTCAAGTGGCCCAGCGGTATGAAAGAAGCAGCCGCGGTCGAGGAGTTTAAGCGGGCAGTACGCTACACCCAGCACAAGGCGATGACCAGAGGGTTTGATACGGCTTGCATCATAAAACCATGGGGCATCGAGGTGGCGGTGGATGACAACCAGCACACAACCAACCAGTACACAGTCAGGCGTCAGGGGACTGATTGTACGGCAGCGGATGAATGCGCAGAGATTGAGTACCGTAACCGAAATCTAAATGATGATTCCTCCGCAAGCCTTAGCGCCGGGGCGATCTGGTTCAACGGCCTGGGAGAGCCGATTGATGCCGCTACCTGTCAAGCATTGACGACTAACCCGATAGCCACCTTCACCATAACCGTGGATGGCGCTGGCACCCATTTGGTAGTTTGCCCGCAAACCGGCTACATAGGGACTTCATGCTTGTGAAAGACCTCAAAAAATCCCTTAGCAAGAAAGCAGTGGGCCTTGGCAAATTAGCCCGCCCACGCAAGCAGGGCCAGACCGGCTTCACCCTTATCGAACTGGTGCTGGCCATCGTCATTCTCGGTAGCGTATCCATCATGTTCATTCCCTTCTACCAGTCCATCGCCCATAGCCCGGATCCGGTTATCCGCCAGCGGGGCATCGCCCTGGCTCAGGGTCTTATGGATGAAATCATGGCCAAGAAGTGGGACAACAACTCCCCAGTGGGCGGTGGGCCGCTTTGCACCGGCGAAAGCACACGGGGGGGATGCACGGTAAATGCAACCTCTCTGATTGTGGGCCTGGAGACGGAGGCAACTCGCGCAAATTATGCGGCCGTTGACGACTATGCCGCACATTCAGAGGCTGATATTTTTCGGGATCAAAACGAAGATAGTTTTACGATGACGGGATACAGCCGCCAGGTACAAGTCTGCTATATAGCCAGCACCAGCAACCCCATCACTCACGCAACCACCTGTGTAACCGGCAGCACCACGGACAGCAAACTTATCGTAGTTACCGTCACAACTCCCACCAACGAGACCCTGCGCCTGGTTTCAGTGTCGTGCAACATATGACCAAGACGAGAACAAATACCCACAGGGAATTCCCCTCTCTCAACCCGGCATCCTGCTCAGGCGGCTTCACCCTGATAGAGCTGATCATCGTTATCGTGATCCTGGGTATTTTAGGCAGCATGGGAGCGGAGTTTATCGCCCAGGCATTTCAGGGATTTAGAGAAACCAGCAATCGGATTGAAATGTATGAGGAAGGGCGATTGGGGTTAACCCGCATGGAGCGAGAACTGCAGGAGGCCGTACCCAACGCGGTCGATTTTTCTTCCGTAGAGGGCGGCAACAATAACGCCATTTCCTTCGGGGTAATCAACGAATCTGCCATGGCCGGGGTATCTGGCCGATATGAGGAAGAACATCCTATTGGTCAAACAACGCTAAGAGACACAGCTGGCATATTGCCAGCTCAATCTATTGTGTCAATCTACAATACCAGCTGGGATAACTTCGCGAACGCGGCTGGCAACAGTCTTTATAGTGTAACCGCGGTTGATGGAATTAGCCGAATCATGACCCTTAACCGTGCCATAGATCGGGTATCTCCATTCCAACGCTACTTTGTCGTGCGACCGCAGGCGGTTCGCTTTGTGGTTAGCGGGGGAAGAATTTTTCGGGAAACAGCCACCGTGAACCCTGGCGGAGCCCTGGGGTCGTTTGCTGGTAGGTTTCCCTTGGTTGACCATGTGGTGCCAAGTGATCCGAATGGCTATTTTTTCTATCTTCCAGGAACATCTACCCGCAGTTCTCTGGTGGTTGTGCATTTCGCCATTGATCGAGACGGAGAGATTGTCAACTTTCACAAGGAGATCAAGATCAGAAATGTGCCCTGAGCCAAGCAGCCGCAAACGATCCGCCAACCAAGGTTTTGCCTTGGTTGTAGCCTTGTTCGTCATCGTCATTATGGCGGCCTTCGGGTTGCTCATTGCCCGTTACACCACCACCACCCAGGCTGTTTCAGCCGAGGATTATCTCTGGGCTCAGGCCTTGCACAGCGCGGAGTCCGTTGTCAGTCTCAATATCCTCTACCGTGACGGAGGCGGCGGCCTCAGTGCCTCTCCCGTACCATCAGTGGAGAATATCAGCACCCATATTGAAGCCGATACCTTTGTGGCGACAAACACCCCGGCCGTTATCCGAGTGCGGGCCGACCATGCAACGGGGGTCAGTCGCACCGTGGAGGCGAAATATCTGCTGGCACCGAATTAAAAATATATTAAAATATTGCATATTTGTCGAGATTATGAGACAAATTCTACCATAATTTCAAATGCAACTGCCCAACAATGCTTCTGGGCAGTTGTCCCTCAAATTACAATAAACCTGAAAGAGGCGCGTTAAGGGTCGTGAGCAAGCTTTTTGACGCCATTGAGCGAATTCGTCACATCGAAGCAGACAAAGCCGTCGCCTTGCCACCTGACGATGCAAGTGAGGCTATCGTCTTGCCACAAGACGATGCGGGCAAAGTCGTCGCCTCGCCGCTTGACGATGCAGAAGAAGCTTTCGTCTTGCCACAGGACGATGCAGACAAAGCCGTCGCCTCGCCGCTTGACGATGCAAAAGAAGCTTTCACCACCTCACAACCCATGCAACCAGCAGAATTGTTGTGGCGTGCAAGAAAAATCCTGAAACCGGAAATGATCATCCGTCTCACTGTCGCCATGAGTCTGCTGGTGACGATCTCCTGGTATATTTTTTCTGGCAGTATTTCCACCAAAAACTCAGATCATAGCCGGAGGACGACAAAAGGCGGGCCGCCTGTAGTTGCAATCAATAAACCTTCATCCCCGGCTTCAGAAGTGCCAACAACCAACAATGGGACAGTGGCAATCCCACTGACAAGCGGAACGACGGAAAAAAACAGCATAGCCAACGTTATGCCCCGAACCATGGCCGAGCTGAACAATCGGGGGATAGAACTGGTTGCCAGCAACGACCTTTGGCGCGGTCTTTATTACTTCGATCAGGCCCGTCTGGCCGATCCCCGTGCTGTTGAACCTTTGATCAATATGGGGGTTACCCTGAGCGAACTCGGCCTTTTTGCTCCGGCGGTTCGGATTTTCAAACAAGTGCGCGCCTTGGCCCCGAATCACCCTGATTTACTTTACAATATAGAGAGCCTGGCAAGTCGCGGGTTGGGTAGACCACTGTAACAAGACAAACTGATTATTGGGTATGACCAAAACAGCATAAGAAGCCGTGAAAAACAGGCCGGAATTGTACAACCTTTGTAACTGCTCCTAAGTATTGAACAACGAGGAAACATGTTAGGACGTTCACTAAAAAATCGACTGTACGTGTTCACCGGCAACGATCAGTTATCGTTGTTGGTGGAGATTGATCAGCCCGGCAATCCCCGCTCACCCCTTAAAGTTTTGGGCCAGACCGATACCTCACCCATCGCCGATGTCTCTCTGCCCCGACTGCTAACCACCGCCGGCTCTCTGCGGGGCAACCTGGCCGTTGTTCTGCCGCTGCATTTTTTTGAGACCGTATCCGTTTCTCTGCCGGCCATTCCAGACGGCGCCATTGCCCAGGCCTTGCCATATCAGTTGGCCAAGTTGCTGCCTCGACCGATCAGCGACTATATCTATGATTGGCAGGTCACCGAGCGCCTCCGAGATAGCTTGCAACTCACGGTCTATCTTTACAATGCCAAGGACTTCGAAAAAATTAAGGCATCTTTGCCCAGTGGGCGTATAGAAGTCAAATATCTGGAAGCCGACATTTTTGCCGCCTGTGCCCTGCTGGAAAAGGAGCAGCGCCTGTCCACCGATCATGCCAGTCTCATTGTTCTGATCTGGCAAGACAATATTTCACTGGCAGTTTATGATCACAACCGATTGGCTCTAGTCCGTACCATTCAGGTTACGCAACCATCTTTTGCCTCAGAAGATGCCCCCTTAACTCAGCCTGAGAGCACCACTAAACAAGCAGGGATCGCACAGACAAACGACACTCCACTAACGGCCGCTACCTCTGTTCCGTTGACTGATATATCAGAATCAGAAATATTACTTGACTTGAATGCTGGCGATTCCCTGCCTTCACCTGATCCAACAGCCGCTGCCGCTAATACTGTTGCAAGCGATGACGATACAGAATTAATCATGGCCGGTTGGGATATTTTCAACCCCGGCGCTGACGATAATGAACCACATTCTCCCTTAGCCCCGTCTTCCAAGACTGGTACTACCGTCAAATATCCCCGCAAGAATTATTGTCGACAGGTAGTACTGGAAATTATGCGCACTCGAGATTATTACGTCTCGGTTATGAAAGGACGTCCTATCAACCAGATTTATCTTGGGAGCAATGATGATCTCCGGCAGGAACTAAAAGCCGACAACGTGGAGTTTCTCGGATTAGATTTGTTGCCTCTTTACGAAGAAAAAGATCTCAATGCCGAGTCCTTCCCCTCTCTATTGAGAGCTCTTACTTTGGGCGTGGGGATAAGGTAAAAACTATGCTGCAACGTATCAATCTGGTCCCTGGATTTTCCGCTACCGATCATCTGCGTCGACTCATGCCGCTATTGCTGACTGTTACTCTGCTGCTTATTGCCGCCGTACTTGCTGGGGAACACTGGTGGCTGCAAAAACGCAACGCCTTGTTGGTTAAAGAAATTACCATCCTGGAGACCGCAGCTGGCCAAAGCGAAGAACTACAAGGCTCCATTCAGCAGTTAAACGCCCAGGCTGAGACGCTGCGCAGTGAGGTGACCATGACCGCAGATCAGGCTGACCGGCTGGCCGGGCATTTTTTTATGAAACCTGATTTTGCCGATATCCTGACAGAGATCGGCCAAGTCATGCCGTCATCGATGCGCATTGACAAAATTACCATTAACCGTGATGGTGGCAACATTGAAGGTCAGGCTTTACATTATCAAGATTTGCCACAATTAGCTGACAAACTGCGACGGAATAGCCGCTTCACTTCAGTATTAACCAAAGAGATTGACCGGAGCGGCGAGGCGGCCGACAGCCCATTTCGCTTCATCATCACTTTTCAACTGCAATCTGACAAGCGGCCCACAATGCGCCTTCAAACCAAGAGTTGAGGAGACGAATGCCAGCTTTCGATCTCAAAAAAAACCTGGAGCAGCTACGGCAGTTATTTTTCAAGCTCCAGAATGACCCGCCTCTCTTGGCCGAACTACGCCAACTGGGCCTGGGATTACTGGTCTGCCTGGCTGTGGCTTATGGCGCTCACAGTCTGTTGATTGAGCCACAACAGCGAAAAATCCATAAACAGCTTGCCACCCTGCAGCAGCTACGGAGCACCGCTGCCGGAGAAATAACCCCATTACTGGATGCGGGCCGTCGACAATTAAACAAAGAGATCCAGCAAATCCGCGAGGAAAAAGCTGTTCTGGAACTCAAAAAGAATTTTCTAAGCGAACAGTGGAAGAGTTGGAGCGATGAAGAGCTCTTCACTCGCCTGATCATGACCATTGATCCAGCAGCACCGATCTCTCTGGAGGGACGTTTCAAAAAATTTAACCACCTGGAACCGCAAATTAGCGAAGATTTTATCGTCCACCCGCTCAGGCTAACCGGGGTTGCTAATTTCCAGGAACTTCTCACCTATTTGCGTTATCTTGAAGAACGGTCAGAGGTCGGGACAATTGATGATCTGTTTATTGAACGCGTGCCAGTGGAAGGTTATGAAAAAGCCGGCAAAATCACCTTCGGTCTGACGGTAGGTCGGGTTACTCCAGAATTGCGGGAGGCAAAATGAAGCCGCGATTCATAATTAAGAGTTTTAGCAAAGTTAAATCGGTCAATGACCGCAGAACAACCGTTATCTGGTTGCTGGGATTGCTTGTGGCCAGCTCTTTTTCTGTCATGGTGGCGGTAGCCGATTCGTTGCCAGTCAAGGTGCTGCGTCTCCGCCAGATAAGCGGCGGCCAGAAAAAAAACGCGCCGCCGGCACGCGATCCTTTCAACTGGTCGCAGAAGCAAATCGCCGAATTGCGGGAGCGTGATCCACCGGTCAAGACCGCCATCGCCGCCGGCCTGACCTTAAATGCCATAATCTGGGAGCCCCACCAGGCCCTGGCGGTGATTAACGGCAAAATCACGGGTGTAGGTGATCGTATTATGCTGGCAGGCGAGCGGCGCAAGCAGGCCACCATTTTGCAGATCATGATCGAAAAAGTGATCTTCGAAATTGATGGCGCTTATCATACCTTATGGCTGGAGCCGGGTTCCGGCCTACCGTCCGCCCCGGAAAAGTTGCCCATTCGGAGCCCGATCGGAAACCAAACCAAAGGAACAAACCGTCGATGAACAAACCACTGATCTTGATGATCTTCATCCTGAGCATGACCGCACTGTTGGCAGCTGTAAATCCGGCTACTGCGATCGAAACCCCGGCTACTGCGACAGAACCATCGTCAGCCGGAGGAAATACCACCGTACCCTTGATCCAGAAACTTAAAGGTCATAATGCCACAGTTCGGGCAGAAGAACTGCGGGTGGACCAACTGCTTCAGGCAATCGGCCGTCAGGCGGGAATCAACATCGTGGTAGCCGGTGATATTACCGATACAATTTCCTTCGATGTTCGAGATATTTCCTTTTATGAAGTCTTTCATTTCATTATGGAGACCCGTCAATTACGTTACCGGCAGCTGAACAATGTTATTCTGGTAGAAAAGGAGAAGGTTAAGGCTGAGACTGCAGCCTTGCAACAGGAGTTACTAACAGTGCGGGTTTGTCCCCGTTACGGTCAGGCGAGTGAATTTATCGAACAACTTCGCCCCTTAGTCTCCACTACCACCGGCGGAAGTATCAACGTAACCTCGCGAGGCGCCTGTCTGATGTTCAAAGACCGGGTGGAAAACCTGCGACGCCTCGAAGAACTGCTGATCGAACTTGATCGACCAGTGCCCCAGGTTCATATCGAGGCCAGAATCGTCACGGTCACTAACGAAGCCAAAAAACGTTTGGGGGTGAATTGGGATTACAATAACCTGTCCACTCGCAACCCCTTAACGGCCACCGCCCTCACCCTTCAAGATCCACTCACTACTGACCCTTACACCAACATCACCTTTGGCTTTCTCCGGGATAACTTAGATCTCAATGTAAAGCTTCAGGCCATGCAGAACGAAAACCTCGCGGAACTGCTTTCCGCTCCCAGCGTTCTGGTACTTAACGGCGAGGAGGCGATAATCAAGCAGGGCCAGGAGGTCCCCTATACCAGCAGCACCGCCGCTGGCACTGGCGTGCAGACCAACACTTCATTTCGGGAAGCCACCCTCAGCCTCAAGGTTACCCCGAGAGTCATCCAGGATGCCTTCGTCAATCTGAAGGTGCATGTCACCAACGACAGCGTGGCGACAAACCTGGTTGGAGATCAACCCTTAATCGACAAGCAGGAGATCAACACCCGGCTCTTTTTAAAAAACGGCGCCACCGTGGTGATCGGCGGCATTCTTAAAAAGAACAAGAGTGATTATTCCAATCAGGTACCAGGTCTTGGCGATGTCCCGATTCTTGGACACCTCTTCAAGAGTAACGAGAAGGAAGACAGCAAACGCGAACTACTGGTTTTTATTACCACCACTGTAGTCAATCTTGAGCAGTTGGGTGAAGCCGAGAACACCAACCCCGACTACATCCGCAAAGAGTTTGGCCTGCACAAAGATAACATCGGCAGCAAAGGTGGAACGTGACTGAAACAAGCAGTTTCCTCATAAATTATCTGCTTTTTTTCGGACTTGACCGAGAACCTTTTCTCATTCCCCCCGACCGAGAGGTTTTTTATCCTTCTCCAGGCCATCGCGGCGCCGAGGGAGCGTTGCGTTTCGGCCTGGATCAAGGAGAAGGTTTCATGATCCTCACCGGTGAGGTGGGCACCGGTAAGACATTGCTGTTGAGGCGGCTGCTGGCCGGATTGCCTCAACGTTACGAGACAGCTCTTATTCTCTCGCCAAATCTGACTCCGCAGGAACTACTACCGGCCATTCTCCACGATCTCGGTCTAACACCAGCTATCGAACCAAATACCGGGATCGGCATGGATCGCCTGTTGCGCCAGCTCAACGATCATCTCGCCGAACTGGCCGATCAGGGCCGACGGCTGGTGGTGGTCATTGATGAGGCCCAGAATCTGCCCTTAGAGAGTATGGAACAATTACGTCTGCTTTCAAATTTTGAATCAGATACCAACAAGCTGATTCAGATCATTCTGGTTGGTCAGCCGGAATTGCGAGAACGACTGAACCGAAATGAACTGCGCCAACTCCGACAACGGATCGCCGTAGTTGAACAGTTGCAGCCTCTCGCCACCGAGGAAATCATTCTTTATGTCGATACCAGATTGAGCTGGGCCGGCGGGACCAGATTGGAAATCAGCCGGCCTGCCCTAACCTTGCTCCAGCGTTATTCTCAAGGCATCCCTCGGTTGATAAATAAGGCCTTCAGCCGGGCCTTGCTAATTGCTTACAGCCAGCAAAGCCTCACCATTACCCATGCAATTTTACAGGAATCCATCGCCTCCTTGGATGAAGCCGATTTTCCGTGGGAAAACAAGTTACCCACCCTGATCCCTGATCCTCAACCCTTAACTTCCGGATTGTTATGAGCGCTAACCCTATGCAGAAAAAAAAGCTCGGTGATATTTTAGTGGAAAGCGGCCTGATTTCCGCCACCCAGCTTCAACAGGGCCTTGTTTACGGCAAGGAGCATAACCTGAAGATAGGAGATGCCCTGCAGGGCCTTGGTTTTGTCAACGAAAGTTCCATTGCCCGGACTCTGGCCAAGCAGCTCGATATTCTCTTTATTGATTTCAACCGGGTAGTGGTTGACCCGGTGGTGGCAAGAATCATCCCGGAGATGGTGGCCCGCAAACACAAGGTAATAGCCCTGGGTCGGCGTCCCGGTGAAATCCTGGTAGCCTTCGCCGACCCCCTGAATATTTTTGTCACTGATGAAATATCCCGTTATATTAATGAAAAACTGGTAATCTGCACCGGAGTGGCTTCCCTGATCACTGCTGCCGTAGACCAGGTTTACAGTATCAAAAAACCCCGCGAGACAGTGGCCAAGGCCAAGGGCGAGGATGAATCGGCCGCGGTTGCAGCGGTTAATGAAATGATTCTCCAGGCGGTACTTTCCGGGGCCAGCGACCTGCACCTCGAACCGACTGAAACCAAGGTTAGAATTCGACTGCGGGTGGATGGTCTGCTTCGTCAGGTAAAGGAATTCCCCCTTGAAATGCACGCCCCCTTAGTCTCTCGGATAAAGATTATCTCCCAGCTCGATATTGGTGAGCGGCGCAAACCCCAGGATGGCCGTTGTGAAATCCCGGTTTCCGGCCGGGATATCGATATCCGGGTTTCAGTCCTGCCCCTGAGCAAGGGTGAAAAGGTGGTGATGCGGCTGCTTGACAAGAGCAAGGTTAAAATCGACCTTGCGGCCCTTGGCTTCGAAGATGCCCAGTTGGCGCAATTCGAGCGCCATATTACCCGTCCCCACGAAATCGTCCTGGTCACCGGCCCTACCGGCAGCGGTAAAACCACCACCCTCTACGCCGCCCTCCATCGGATCAACAACGTGGATCGCAATGTCATCACCGTTGAGGACCCGGTCGAATATGAACTGGCCGGGGTCAATCAGGTTCAGGTCAACCGCAAGGCAGACCTGACCTTTGCCAACGCCCTGCGCGCCATTCTCCGTCAGGATCCAGATGTGATCATGATCGGCGAAATCCGCGACCCGGAAACCGCAGAAATTGCCATACAGTCGGCCCTAACCGGACATCTGGTACTTTCAACCCTCCATACCAACGATGCGGCCGGAGCAATCGCCCGACTGGTTGACATGGAAATTCCACCATTCTTGATCGCCACCGCGGTAGGAATGGTAGTAGCTCAACGCCTGGTTCGGCGGCTTTGCCCACACTGCCGCGAAGCCTTTACCCCACCTGCAGCAGTACAGCAAGAAATGGGCTTGGCCTACAATACTCAGCTGATTATTTATCGGCCCAAGGGTTGCCCGCGATGCGATGACAACGGCTTCAAGGGCAGACTGGCGGTGCATGAGACCCTGTCAGTCTCCCCGGCTATCGAGGAGCTGATCATGTCCAGGGCCTCCAGCCATGAAATTTTTTACCAGGCCGAACGCGAGGGGATGATTTCGCTGCGCCGAGCTGGAATCGCCAAGGTATTGGCCGGCCATACCTCCCTTGATGAAGTGTTGCGGGTAACCATGGATGCGGTTGCTTAAAAACTCAGCCCTCAGCACTCAGCACTAAGGATTTAAAGATGCCCGGATTTCAATACGAAGCGATGAACCAAAAAGGTGAGATTATCACCGGTTTTTTTGCCGCCGAGACCGTGGCCGAGGTGGAGGACCGACTATCCCAAAACGGCCTCAGTCCGCTTAAGGTGCAGATCAGTTTCAGCGAGGAAGGAGCAGCGGCAAACCTCAATCTCCCTACCCTGATGGAACGCCTGCACGGCATCAAAATCGACGATCTGATTCTTTTCTGCCGCCAGCTATCCACCATGCTGGCCGCCGGCATCGTCATTCTTCAGGCCCTGCGGATTATTGGCCGCCAGGCGCAAAATGTTTTGCTGCGCATAGCGGCACTGGATATCGCCGACCGGGTGGAAGGCGGGACAAAATTAAGCGACGCCTTCTCCGTCCATCACAAAACTTTTACCCCACTTTTTTTCAACATGGTGCGAGTCGGCGAAGAAACCGGCAGCCTGGATCGTTCCTTCGACTATCTGTCCAAGCTTAATGAAAATGAAAAAAATATCCAGACCAAGATAAAAGCCGCCACCAGTTACCCAAAGATCGTCATCGGCGCACTGGTCGTAGCCATTCTATTTTTAATGACCTTCGTGATGCCCAAGTTTGTCACCCTTTTTTCTTCTTCCAAGCAGGAACTGCCTTTGCCGACGAAAATCCTGATCGCAGGCAGCAACTTCATCACCGGCAATTTCTTCATTCTGTTTTTTATAACCGTGGCTCTGATCACCGCCTACCGGATGGCCCTACGCAATGAGAGCTTCGTGTTAGCCCAGGATCAGTTGCGACTGCGGCTGCCGATCTTTGGTGAATTGGGCATCAAGATTTATATGTCCCGCTTCTGCAGGGTCTTCGCAGTACTTACCGTAAGCGGAGTTGATATTGTCCGCGCCCTGGATCTGGCCGGCGCCGCCCTGGGAAATCGAGTCCTCGCCGGGATGATGGAAAAAATCCGCCACGAGGTGGAACAAGGCCGTCATCTGTCTGAGGCTATGGCCGATTATCCGATACTACCTTCTCTGGTAAGGGAAATGCTATCGGTGGGCGAGCAGTCTGGCCGCATGGATGAAATGATGGTCAAGGTGGCGGATTATTACGACACGGAAAGCGATTACACCATCAAAAATCTTTCCACCCTGATCGAACCGGTTCTGCTACTGGCTTTAGGTGGGGTGGTGGCTATCTTCGCCCTTGCCATTTTCATGCCCATGTGGGATATGATGAACGTGGTCAAGGGCGGCGGTTAAAGCTGCCGAATACAACGACCGACACACAGCGCTAAATGACAGCTGTGCAATAAAGGGATCTACCCTCAACACAACTCTTAGGAGGAACAAATGGACATGAAACGGACAAAACTTGGTCAACAGGGCTTTACCATGATCGAATTAATCATGGTCATCGTTATTCTGGCAATTTTGTCGGTAGTAGCGATTCCAAAATTTATCGACATGCGCACCGAAGCCGCAAAGTCTGCCGCAGACGGGGTGTTCGCCGCAACCCAGTCCGCAGCCGTCATCAATCATGCTTCGGTAATGATGGGCAAGGCAGCCGCTACCCTGCCAGCTTATGAAGCAACTGATTGTGCCAACGGCCTGATCGCGGGTGCCAATGCTGGCACCTGTCTGATGAAAGCCCTGGAAGGTACTCCCGAAGGATGGGCCGCCAGTGCCAAAACCATTACCAAGGACACCTATGTCATCACCGTGACCACGGATCAGACAGCAAACGCCAAGGCGGTATTAAGTAAAAGCTGGTAGGATAACAGGAGAAGTGCTGAGTGCTGAGTGCTGAGTGCTTAGTGCTTAGTTGTGCATGTAAAAAGCTTCCTTGCTATTTTTTTACGCTCACCGGTCAGGAAACAAACAATACGATGCACAACAGGTGAAGGCTCAACACTCCGTACTCAGCATTCACAACTTTACAATCAGTATCTTGCGCTAAAACAGCTTAAGGAAGAGTAACCGTGGAATCAATATCCCGAAAAAGTCAAAAACTGATTCATTGCAAGGTCTCTAATCAGGAAGGAGAGAACAGCATCCGCCTGATTGAAATAGAGGTGTTCAAGATGTGGGAACACCTGTTACGGACTCGTCATCAAATGCAGATAAGCGAACCGCAGCTTTGTCTGTGGATTAGTGAAACAGCGTACGATGATAACGCCGAAATTTTCGACCATGCCGGCGAGGTGAAGAATGTTGACCTCATCGAAGTCCACATTTTCGATGTAGAATACGGTTTCACCCACACGATTGAGCGTTATTCACTGGCCCCCGAGACCGAACAGGTGGTGCTCACGATCTCGGCACATATCCCTGAAGCTCTGGAAGGCCAATACGATCTCGAGGTAGTGCCTGGCTACATCATTATCCAAAAACCCTCTGACAAAGAACGACGTCCGATGATCCTTGGTTTGACTTACTGATGACACCTGAGCCCAAAAAAAATAAAACCTGGCTGTTCAATATCATGTTCATTACCGGCTGTGCCGCCATCCTGATTTTTTTGCTCAAGGCTCCGCCCGAATCAACCACCAAACTGCCCAAGGATGCAACTCATCTGCAATTTTATCCCATGGACAAAAAGGAGGCTGAGAAACATTGCGGTCTCTGCCATGCTCCAGAAGGCCAGGCCCCTCTACCTGCTGGCCATCCTCCTAAATACCGATGTCTCTTTTGCCACAAAAAACACAAATAAGGTAAGCGTCCAGCAGCACCACATTTGCTTTGTCATCAGCCAGCTCATGTGCAATAGCACACTTCGCAGACCTCTTCCTCGCATCTGCGGCACTGCTGGACGCTTACCAAATAGGACAGTAAATATTCTGAATTCTGAACAGTTTAAAATGCAAACAACCATCACCCTGCCAGACCTGCGAGCCACCCTTGCCTTGGGCCGCTATCTTGGAGAAACCGCCCGTCCTGGGGAAATCATCACCCTGGCCGGTTATCTTGGCGCTGGCAAAACCACGCTCACCCAAGCCATCGGCCTGGGATTGCAGGTGCCGCAAACATGTTACATAACCAGCCCAACCTTTAGCCTTCTACACGAATATCCCGGGCGGCTGCCCCTTTATCATCTTGATCTTTATCGGTTGAGTGAGGAAACGGAACTCGAGGATCTTGGCCTGATAGAATATCTCTACGGGACGGGACTTTCCGTGATTGAATGGCCAGACCGGCTGGGCAGTCTTATGCCCGAAGAGAGGCTTCATATCGAGATGAGGATGCTAAACGAAACAGCCAGACTGGCGGAGATTACCGCCCATGGCAAGGCGGGACAAAAAACAATCGCCAAGCTACAGGTCACTAACCTGAGATGACTATGGCATCATCTCGTTTAAAATAGTAGCCAGCTTCGCCTTGACAATGGGCTTGGTGAGGAAACCGTTCATCCCTGCCGCATAACAGGACAGTTCATCCTCTTTTCTGGCATGAGCCGTGAGTCCGACAATAGGCAACGGCTGTTGTAGAGAACGCAGGCCGACATAGCCCTGGCGCAGAGCCGGGTCAGCTTCAAGCGCTCTAATTCGTCGGGTGGCCTCCATACCGTCCATATTGGGCATCTGCACATCCATCAACACAAGATCAAAACTCTGCTGCTGAAGATGCTCCAAGGCTTCGACCCCGTCGGAGGCCACCTCAACCTCGTAGCCCTGCCGAGTGATCAGAATGCAGGCCAAGCGCTGATTAACCACATTATCCTCAACCAGAAGAATCCTTCCTTCCCTGGTCTTATTTTCACCATCAACTGTCTTGTGTTCCGGCAAAGAGATGGTCTCCGTCGGGGCCGTTTCCAGGGAAATCACGAAATAAAAGGTGCTGCCCTTGCCTACCTCACTCTCCACCGCGAGCTGTCCGCCCATGAGTTCCACAAGCTGAAGAGAGATAGCCAGCCCCAAGCCAGTACCCCCGTACTTTCTGGTGGTTGAACCGTCGGCTTGGGTAAACTTCTCAAAAATTGCGCCAACTCTGTCGGCGGGAATCCCTATGCCGCTGTCGCGCACGGAGAAACGACTGACAATCTGACCGGCAGCTTCACCCTCAAAAGCAACCTGAATATCAATCCCGCCCTGCTCAGTAAACTTCATGGCGTTGCCGGTAAGATTTATCAAGACCTGGCGCAACCGGTTACTATCCCCCATTGTTATTTTCGGGATCCGACTGTCAATATTGCAGGAGACGACAACCCCCTTTGCCTTGGCAGGAATCTTGAACATAGCGGCCACATTGTCGACCACTTCGGCAAGAGCAAAGGGCTGGCGTTCAAGCTCAAGTTTGCCCGCTTCGATCTTGGCCAGATCGAGAATATCGTTGATCAGAGTAAGCAGGCTTGCCGCTGATTGAGAAATGGTTTTGGCATAATCAAGCTGCTCTTCGCTAAGGGAGGACTCGGACAGGAGTTCGCTAAAGCCGATAATGGCATTCATGGGGGTGCGCAATTCATGGCTCATATTGGCCAGGAACTCGCTCTTCAGCCGACTGATCTCCTCAAGCCGCACATTGGCCTCCCGCAACTCAGCGGTCTGCATGGCAATTTCGCTTTCCAGCGTCCGGGCATACTCTTTTTCCCGATCCTGATTGATCTGGTACTGACGGTAATTGTCCTCGATCAGCTTGTCATGCTGCTGCTGCAGGATATTGATCTGCCGAATTACCTGTTCATGATCGGCGACAAGTATCTCCCGTTCCCGTCTGAACAGAGCAAGATCAATGGTATTTTGCAACAGGGAAGTAAATACAGAATCTGGCCGCCCGTTATCTGCCTGAGCCGCAACACAGGAAACAATCAGCGTCGCTGGCAGCTTGGCAAGATATAGCGCCTGAGCAAAGGCATTACTCTCTGTTTTGCCGGCCACGAAACCAGATGCCGATTTGGCCTCACGAACCAACCGTTCCCGCTCAAGTGCGGCAAGCTCCAGAGGCCGGGGCCCATCAAACAGGACACCAGCCTCACTCACCAAAAGCGTCGATGCCTCTGGCAACAAGACGTCAAAAATCGCCAGGAAACTTTGCAGTTCCTCGTCGACGTCGATCAAGTCTTCGAATATGTCATCAAAAGTGGGATCGGTCATTAGCGTCTTACTCGTCTGATTCGTACAGTTCTTTAGCCTTAGCCATCTCTCCAGGCAAATCCCTGATGATAATCTTGTAATCTGCCATCCTTTCCTTCACATGCGCCGCCAATTCAAGCGGCAGTTTTTCAAGAGGACCAGGAATGGCCCAGTATTGCATCTTCCCTGCCATAAATTCAGCCAGTTGCAAAATACTTCCTGGGCTGGAAACAGATTTTATCTGCCGGGAGAGATGATGCGCCTTGATGGCGCTGAGTACTTCCAAAGGCAAGCCCCAATCCTTGACCAGAAGATAACCAACTTCTGCATGATCGGCGCCAATAGCATTGCGCTCACACTCGATCAGGGTACCCTGCTCCTCCCTGAAGGCCTTACAGGCTACGCGCAGCTGCTCCCCAACCACCTGGTTTTCGACAATAAGTCCGATATCATGGATGATACCGGCCAGGAAAATATCCTCGCTATCCTTGCCAAAAATACGCTTGGCAATCATGCCCGAGAGAATGGCCACAGTAGCAGAATGCAACCAAAGTTTCTGGGCTGAGAAATCAACATCGTCACCCTTAAACATCTCGCGCAGGGATTCAACCGCAACAAGATTACGGAGCTGCGTCATACCTGTAAACACTACAGCTTTGGAGATAGTGCCAACCTTTTGGGACAGGCCGAAAAAAGGGCTGTTGACCAGACGCAACAACCGGGTAACCAGAACTGGATCGAGCTTGATGATCTCCTCAAAATCATGCATGGTGCTGCGATCGTCATTGACCAATTGGGTCACCTTGATCGCTACATGTGGGAGAGTTTTAAGTTCGGTAAATTTTCTCAGTATATCTTTGGCGCTGGGCATGATCAAATACTCAAGCTAAGGGGATAGAACAGCATGGGACTTGCTTCCTCAAACATTCAGTGCAGACCCTGAAATTCCTTGAGCAGTACTGTCAGTTGGGCCACAAGCCCTCCTGCCTGGGAAAGGTCTCTGCTCCGACCATTTTTCTCCAGTTCATGCGCGATTCTACGCACGCTTTCCACCCCAAGACTGGCAGAAGCGCCCTTGATACTGTGTGCGGCGTCTGCTACCGCCACGGCGTCTTCTGCGGCAAGGCCGATATTGATCTGCGCCAGATCAGAGGCGGCAGAATCATGAAACAGCACCAGAAGCTCCGCCAGCATCTCTTCATCATCCCCAGACTGCTCCAAGGCAAAATTTCTATCCCAATCAAGGTCTGCCATCTCTGTTCCTTATTTTGATTTTAACCGTTGCCACAGCCCGCAAGAAAATATAGATAAAGACAAAAGGCTCAAGAAGCAAGACGTTTTTTCTTGCCCCTATGCTCCAGTCAGCACCGTCTCTATTTCAGCAAAAGGAACAACTCCGGCCCTGAGCAAGCAGACCTTGCCATCCTGACAACCCAGGAGGGTAGAGCCCTGGCCGCCTGGCGTTTCTCCGCCATCAAGAACGAAGTCCACCTCCAGACCCAACTGCTCACGCACCTCGCTGGCCGTCACTGCCGGCTTGTACCCGGAAAGATTAGCACTGGTCGCGGTTATTGGCTGACCAAAGGTACTGACAAGTTGCCGGGCCACGGGATGGGACGAAACCCTGACCCCAATAGTGCCCCGGCATCCAGTAAGCATTTCCGACAATGAGGCAGCTCCGGGAAAAACCAGGGTCAAGGGACCGGGCCAAAACCTCTGCATGAGCAGAGGGAAAGGGGGAGGAATTTCCGCAACCAGACTTACAAGCTGGGAGGGATTGTCAATAATCAGCAAAACCGGCTTGTCGACAGAGCGTCTTTTCAAGGCGAAAAGAGAGGAGAGAGCCGCTTGGTTGAAAGGATCAACCGCCAGCCCGTAATATGTTTCCGTGGGAAAAGCGACAACCCCGCCGGACCTGAGCACCGCGCAGGCATGGGCTAAAGCCTCATCTGTCAAGGTTGGGCCGGTCACAGGTTCCCGACTATGTGCGCCTTTTCCTCGACCTCGCGAGCCATCTCTTCTTTAAAGGCGACAAGCCTTGCCGCCAGTTGTGCATCGGCAAGGGCCAGAATCTGCACCGCAAGAATGGCGGCATTTTTCGCCCCGGCCTTGCCGATGCCCATGGTGGCCACCGGCACCCCCGGCGGCATCTGCACCGTGGAAAGCAACGCATCAAGACCATTTAAGGAGGAGGAATCCACCGGCACCCCGATAACGGGCAGGATGGTATGCGCTGCAAGAACCCCGGCCAGATGGGCTGCCATCCCGGCTGCGGCAATGATTATTTTCAGGCCACGATCCTTGGCGCTGCTTGCATATTCCATGGCCCGCGCCGGGCTACGATGGGCCGAGGCCACGGTTATTTCGCAAGGAATATCCATCTTCTTTAAAAAATCCAGACAACCCTGCATAACCGGCAGATCCGAATCACTGCCCATGACAATGCCGATCATAGCTCACTCTCCTTTTCTATCTAAGGCCTTGCGGCCAATATCCTTACGATAGTAACAACCCTCCCAGCTGATCTCTGCCGTAGCCTGGTAAGCCTTGGCAATGGCCTCCTGCACCGTATCACCGATAGCAGTTACTCCCAGAACCCGCCCGCCATTGGTGACCACAGCATCTCCCTGCAAGACTGTCCCTGCGTGAAAGACCACCACATCCTGATGCTGTCCCGCCTTGGCAAGTCCTTCAATGGCCTTGCCATTTTCATACTTCCCTGGATAGCCCCCGGCCGCCATGACCACACAGACTGTGGGCCGCGGATCGATTTCCAGGGAGATCTCCGCCAGGCGGCCATCAACCACCGCCTCCATGATATCCAGCAGATCGGTTTTAAGCCGCATGAGCAGAGGCTGGGCCTCAGGGTCGCCAAAGCGGCAATTAAACTCCAGCACCTTGATTACCCCCTGGTCAATCATCAGGCCCGCGTAGAGCACGCCCTTGTACGGACAGCCTTCCGCCGCCAGGGCCTTGACCGTAGGCAGCATCACCGTTTCCATCACCTGCCGGTGCAGGGCTTCGGTCACCACCGGGGCCGGTGAATAAGCGCCCATGCCGCCGGTATTCGGGCCCTTATCTCCATCAAAAATCGCCTTGTGATCCTGGGAAGTGGGCAGGGGCAGCACCGTCTCGCCATCGGTGAAGGCCAGAAAAGAGGCCTCCTCCCCCCGGAGAAATTCCTCGACCACTACCCGGCTGCCTGCCTCGCCAAAGGCCTTCTCCTTCATAAACAGATCCACCGCCGCCCTGGCCTCGTCAAGAGTCTGGGCCACCACCACGCCCTTACCTGCAGCCAGGCCGTCGGTCTTGACCACCAGCGGCGCGGCCTGCGTGTCAATATAGCGAAGGGCCTCCTCCCGGTCCGTAAAGGTCGCGTAAAAAGCAGAGGGGATATGATATTTTTTCAGCAGACCCTTCATGAAGACCTTGCTGCCTTCAAGGGTGGCGGCATTGCCCCGAGGGCCAAAGACCCGCAGACCTTTCTCTTCAAAATAATCGACGATTCCCAATGCAAGAGGAACTTCCGGCCCAACCACGGTGAGGCCAATCCCTTCCCTCAGAGCAAAATCCGCCAGAGCCTCAATATCAGTGGGGCTGATCTTGACACAGGTTGCCAGGGCGCTGATCCCGGCATTGCCAGGAGCGCAAAAAATATCCGTTACCCTATGGCTCTGCCGCAATTTCCAAACCAGGGCATGTTCCCTGCCCCCTGAACCAACAACCATAATCTTCATCAAAAATCTCCTGAGCTTCTTACATAAAGTACCTGTTATTTCCAAGAAGTCATTGAAAAATGATAACAGGAAGTGTGACATCTTACCCCAAAACCATCAGGCAATAAAGCATAAAGTCCTACCATAACCACCACCGCCAGACAACCATCTGCCATTACCAGGACAACCCTTATCACAGACAAAATAACCCTTTTTCCCTTGACACCCTCCCATCACTCTCCTACTATAGACTAAAAAATGAACAAGCATTCATAAACTATACTCTGCAAACTTCACCTGTGCCCAACCTACTCTAATATATGAGAAAATCTAATAAACATACCAAGATTATCGAAGCGGCCATCACCGTTTTTGCCAAAAAAGGTTTTTTCAGCGCCCGCATTTCCGACATCGCCAAAGAAGCTCAGGTTGCCGATGGGACCATCTACCTGTACTTCAACAACAAATACGACATTCTTATTTCATTGTTTGAGGAAGAGATCGGCAAGATCATCCTGGAGATCAAGCTCCTTCTGGAAAATGCAACCGACCCCCGGGAAATGCTCCATATTTTTGCCCTGCATCACATGCAACTCATGGCCGAACATAAAGAACTTGCCGAGGTTCTGCAGATGGAGTTGCGTCAGAGCAACAAATTCATGAAAGAATACAGAAACACAAAATTTATTGAATATGTGGATGTGGTCTCCGCCATTATCCACAAAGGTCAAGAAGAGGGGGTGTTCCGGCAAAGTCTCCTGCCTGGCGTGTTCAAGCGGGCCTTTTTCGGGGCACTTGATGAAACATCAAGGCTCTGGATTCTGTCTCCAGATCACCACTATACCATAGACGAAACAGCCAGTCAGATAAGCGATATCTTCATTACCGGCATCATGGCCAAAGGGTAAGCCGTTGTAACAAAATAAGGTCGTCATCTGGATGACCTCAACGGCATAAAGAGCCGTAAACGAAATAGTCGAGTAGGCAGAGAGTATTTCGTAACGGCTCCTAAATCTGATCTTGCCGGATCAAGCGCGGTCTGGCGGCTTGATCTCCATCACCTCCAGCTGCCGTACCCCACCCGGAGTTTTCACGGTTATCTCGTCACCCACGCTCTTACCAATCATTGCCCGGCCGATCGGGGAAAGCACGGAAATGCTGCCCTTGCTCACGTCTGCCTCTTCCGGGCCCAAAAGCTGATAGCGCACCTCTTCATCAGTATCAAGATCAACAAGAGAAACAACCGTGCCAAAAACCACTCGGGAACAGTCCACGTTCGTACAGTCAATAACCTCGGCTCGACCGAGCTTGTCCTTGAGCTCCATGATCCGTCCTTCAATGTGCGACTGACGTTCTTTGGCCGCATGATATTCGGCGTTTTCTTTCAAATCGCCGTGCCCACGCGCTACCTCGATTGCCTCAATGACTGCGGGCCGTTCTTTCCTCTGCAATCGATCAAGTTCCTGACGCAATCTGGCATATCCCTCCTGAGACATGGGAATACGCACAACCATAATAACCTCCTTAATGAGCCAAGCTCTACAAGCCGTTGTTGAAAATGTATGTGATTAGCGCTAATCAGATAAAAAAAATGGCCGTTTCCCCGGCAGCCAATCATAACAGCGATTGCCCCAACGAAAACGGCAAGACTTCCATTAGCACAGAGAAAAAAAGATTGCAAGTGAAAGAGCCTACCAGCGGTAAACAGCCGAAAGGAAAAATTCTTTGGCCCGATAATCCGGGCCTGAGGTCAACTCTGTCGTTGCGGAAAAAATAACCTGCGGGGCATACTCCACAAAAAAACCACCCTTCAAGGTTTGCATGGCATAGCCCATTTCATCATAAACCAAGGCATATTCAAGATCATAATACCGGGGAATCCCACGCCGAAACTGATCACCGGAAAGCTGGTGCTTAAAATAAACACTGAAGCGGTTCTGCCAGTAATTCATCGGAGTCCAGTATGGGTGGTCTGAAGCGGTAAACCCGTCTGCTTGCAATGGCCCACCTCCTCTTCCCTCAGCGGTGTCCTTAAAATCGTAAGTATAACTGAACCTTAAAAATGCCGGTTCAAAGAAAATCAGATAGGCGGCCCAGAGATCATACCCCTTCATGATATTCTGGTCAGAAAAACTGGCATGAAGATATCCCCCGCCCGTCTGCACACTGGGAACCATATCGAGCACAAAATTCGCCCGATAATCCTGCTGCACGATATTTCGACCAAGGCTGGCCAGAGTATCATGCTTAACATCGCGGCCATATGACATAATACCAGTCAACCGATCTCCCATCCGTCCCTCCGCAGACATCTCCAAGATAGTGGTGTCTGGCTGGCTATTTTCAAGCATCTCAGCTCCGGCCCCGCCACGTAGCATAAGTTGCTCGTTAATGTTGGCCGCATATGAAACCAAGGCACGGGCTCCCCGAATCTTGCCATTGCCGCCAGGATGCTGATAGTGCAAGCGGGCAAGATTAACCTCCAGATCATGCTGCAGATATGGAGAGTATTGCAGGCTGGTCTTTTCCCAGCTTTGTCTGATCGCCTTATACCCCCCCCTGCCCTCCTCCTTTAGATAGCCATACCCCAAAGCAACCCTGGGCTGACGTTTCAATTCGTTTCTCTGTCTGGCCTCAGCCAACCTCGGAAAATCAACCCCGGCAGCATTTATCTCCTCATAAAGCGCTGCCTCATGTCCCAATTGCCCGAATTTACAGTAAATCCCTGCCAGATCAAACTGCAGAGAGGCATCGACTGGATACTCCCGCAGCAAAACCCGAAAATAATTTGCGGCCGCCAGATATTCACGCTGCAACACCGCCTGTCTGGCGGTTTTTTCAAGGGCAATCTGTCTTTGCCAACGATATCGGGCGTAAAATGGCACTACCATCTGATTAAGCGCGGTTGCCACAGGTCGTTGCTCAAGCAAGGCCTTGGGCTCCATAAGTACATCAACCATCGTTTGTCTGTCAACCTTGGCCACGGTCAATCTGGTCCAGAGATCAGGCGCCTCGTCTTGAGTCAACATCAGGCCCCGCTCCCTGCCCTGGGCCGCGATACTATCACCCACCGAGGGTTGCAAAAAATCATCATACATTGCCACGGCCTTTTTCCACTCATGTTCTGCCCAGAGAAGCCGCGCCTGGAGCAGGGCTATATCCGTCCGCGCCCCCAGATGAGAAAAGCGCTCTACCACCGCTCTGGCCTCGACAAAACGGCCCCGCTTGAAAAGTAGCTGAGCAAAGCGAACTGAGGAAAACTCCTGCTCCGGAAAATCCTGGGCCAGTTCCTGCCAGATCTCAAGAGCTGCATCAAGCTCACCTATGGCCTCCCGAATCGAGGCAGACCAAGAACGTAAGGTGACGGATTCGGGAGACTGTCGACTAGCCATCTTCACTATCTCGCTCAGTTCGGCAAGCTGGGGGACATCAAGGCTCTCCTCTTGCAGAACCTTCAGCAGATCGAAAACCAGGCTTTGATCCTGAGCAAGTGTCTTCTGCATTCGTTGAAAAAGTACCTCTGCCGCCCCGCTTTTCCCCTGAAGACGGTAAAGGCTCAACAAAAGTAAATCTACTTCCGACCGGCTGTGCTGACCGGCTAAAGACCCGACCAATTGCTCTGCCTCGGCATAGCGGCCATCGGCAGACAACAACCGGGCGAGTAGCAAATCTACCTCCTGAGGCGGCAATGCTGCCAAAGACGGGGCTCGGCTTGCTGCTGGGGCCGGTAACTCGCTGACAATCTGCCGCAACATCTTGATTGCTTTCCCGGTTGCACCTTCAGCCGCCAGCAACCGAGCCCGTAACAACCTTGGATCAAGCTTTTCTTGTCCCGGAACTGCTGGTTTTTGCGAAGCCCCTTTATCCCGCTCCTTGTCCCCGTCGCTTTGTGACTCCAATTGCTCAAGCCAGACCCAGGCTTCAGCAAAACGCTTTTCCGCAAAGGCCAAAGAAAATAAACGGCTCAGAACCGCTCCATCCTGCGGCTGGTGGAGATAGGCCTGCCGCAAGACCTGCTCCGCCTCATAAGGCAAACCGCTCTGCCGATAACCTTCGGCCAGACCAAGAAGCGCAGCGCTGACCACGTCATCCGCCTGGTACTTTGCCAGTATTCCCGCATAATAATCTCTGGCCTGACCAGGAGCTGCTTCACTCAGAGCCTTGGCAATTAGCAACTGGGTCTGCGGAGATTTGCCCAGCTCCGGAAATTTCTCCTGCAATCGGGCAAGATGGCCCTGGGTTTTTCTGAGCATACCAAGCCCCCCTGCCAACTGAACACAGCGCAGCCTGATCAGGCCGGTTTCTTCAACCCCATCCACAAGCTGTTCATAGATGGCCAGCGCCTTAGCGAAAAAGCCAAGGCGCTCATACAGCTGAGCCTGCCCTGCCAGCATCTCCGACGTCCTCACCCCCAAGGATTCCAGGCGGGAAAACATCTCCAGGCTTTTGGGCAGATCTCCATGATCAAGGTAAATACGGGCCAGTTTTTTAAGAACCGTTCTATTATCCGGTTCCATCTTGAGCAACAGCTCAAGTACAGCAAGAAGTTGCTGCCGCCCCTCAAGCTGCCCCCACATGAGATTGGCCTCATCATCATTGCCAGCCGCCAGTATCGCTTTGGCCCGTTTAGCCAGAATCAGCAAAGAATCAGGGGTAGTCTCCAGAATCAGATCATACAAAGCAACAGCCTCCCGATACTCCCCAACGGCCTCATATTGCCCTGCACCACGCTCCAGGTTTCCAAGATTGGGCGTATAAGCCAACCTGAGACCACGACCAACAATCTCGTTCTTGTCAGCCAAGGCGGCATGCAGATCGATCACTTGCCTCAACACCTCTTTATCCTCTGGTTTCAGGGAAATATACCGCTCAAAACAGGCAAGGGCATCGGGAAGACGGGAAAGGCCCGCATATATCTGGCCCAAGCGTTTAAGAAATCGCGGAGAGGATGGTTCTTTTTCAACAAGAGGAAGCATATAGGCCAAGGCATCTTCCCCCCTGCCGCCTTTAAGATAATAGGCGGTCAACCGTTCTTTTGCCTCCGGGCTTTGATGGGTGCGCGCCAGGCGTTGCCAATACTCGATCGCCTGGCTCTCTAACCCAGATTTGTCATAAACTTGGGCGGTCTTGAGCAGGATTGTCGAATTGGCCTGATTTTCCCTGGCCAAAACAGTAAAATGCCCTCTGGCCTTGTCATATAAACCAAGGTCGTAATAGAGATTTCCCAGCTCTTCCCGCAAGGAAAATCGAGCTGGTTCCCGCTGGATCAGAGATTCCAGGATCACTGCAGCTTCTGCCTTTTTCTGCTGGGCAAGAAGGGCAAACGCAATACCCCGCAAGGCCTGGAGATTATCCGGCTCCCGTAGCAGAACCTTCCTGTACAATTCCACAACCCGGGCGGCATTACCCTGGCTCCTGCTCGCCTCTGCCAGCGCCAGAAGATATTTTAAATTCAGGGGCGCCATCTCCACCAGCAATTCAAGATGGGGAATAACGGCCTCTTCTCGCTTCAGTTGCAGAAGAATAGTGACCAGCTCCCAACGAGCAACTTCGAGGCCTTCCCGTATAACCAGCAAAGCCTCGTACACAGGAACAGCTTCACTCAGTCTGCCGCTACGCGCCAGCTCACGGCCCTGATCCCACATGGATTTCCAAGCAACATCCTTATCTGTCATAAGCTGAATAGTGCGCACAGGAACAACCTGCCTGCCCTGAGTCGCAGAAGACTCCGCCGTATCTCCTAAGGCGGGAAGAAAAATGGCTAAAAACAGCAAAAAGATAGAAAGCCTGATACGCATCTACAAAAGATATCCTTTATGTTAATCGTGACGCGACGCCAAAATCTCATCAATAAGCGTCTCACTCACTTCATCAGTAATAACAACTTTCCCGATTTCCGTAGGCAACACAAAGAATGGACGCCCCTCCACGGTTTTCTTGTCGGTTTTCAGAAAGGCCCGAATCTGGGGCGAGGAAAATTCTGCGGGAATCTCAGTAGGCAGGCCGTAATCAGCAATGAGGTGGCACACTTCCTCTGCCTGAACCTTTGGAAAAATGCCTTTAGCCACCGCCAGCCGACAAGCGGCCACCATTCCCAGACCAACTGCCGCACCGTGCGCCAAATTATAGTTAGAGGTAGCTTCTACCGCGTGCCCTATGGTATGGCCAAAGTTCAAAATACGTCGCAGGTCAGCCTCACGTTCATCCACTGCCACCACCGCGGCCTTGATCGCACAGCAGCGGGCAATCACTTGTTCAAGCACGACAAGATCCATGGCCAATATAGCCTGGCGCTGGTCGGCAAGATACCGAAAAAACTCCGCATCATAAATCACTCCGTACTTGATTACCTCGGCCAAGCCATTCAACAGCTCGGCGTATGACAACGACATGAGCACACTACTGTCGATGTAAACACAACGGGGCTGATAAAAAGCACCCACCAGATTCTTGCCTTCAGGGATATCAACCCCGGTCTTCCCGCCCACCGAGCTATCTACCTGAGCCAAGAGAGTAGTAGGAATCTGGACAAAAGGAATACCCCGCATATAGATAGCGGCAAGAAAACCGGTAATATCTCCGGCAACTCCGCCTCCTAAGGCAATGAGTCCGTCTTTGCGATCCAGCCCCATCTGGGCAAGCTTGCTTGCCAATTCAGCTACAGTTACCAGATGCTTGCTTGCCTCGCCCCGGGGGAAGGTGATGATCTCAGCAGAGACACCTGCCTCAGCCAATGAGGCCATAAGCCTGTCGCCAAATAGTTCCGCGACATGGGAATCAGCCACAACCACATAGCGCTTGGCTATGGCCCGCTGCTTTAAATCTGCGCCGATTGCCATGAACATGCCGTTCTCGATCAAGATATCATAAGCCCTGTCACCGAGACCCACCCGAATTGTCCGCATATCCTTCCACCTTAAAACTATTCAAACCAAGCTTACAAAATAGGGACTGTCCCGAATGGCACTAGTTTAAGCATTTGTAGCCTGATATTTGACGGACTCGTAACAACTCAAAAAACTACATATTCCGTCATTCCGGCGAAGGCCGGAATCCAGTGTTTTCGGCGAGTTACAGTAAGGCTGGACCCCGGCCTTCGCCGAGGTAACGAGTTATTGCGAGTCCATCGAATTTAGCTAATATTCTTAGATGATTCCGCAGGTGAAAAACCTTAAACTAGCGCCATTCGGGACTGTCCCCAGTTTGTCATCCCAAAAATAAATAGGGGGGAAATACCTTTCGGCATCTCCCCCCATTTATTATATCAAAAAACTCAGATACAACAAGTTTACATTGCGGAACCGGAAGCAGCACCCTGCATCTTGACTTCAACCTTCTCGGTCAAAGTAGCGTAGTATGCGCGCAGGATAACCAGAACCTCTTCGCGACCAAAGTGGTCAACAACTTCTTTGCCCTCGGAAAGCGCCTTACGCAACTTGGTGCCAGAGAGGATAACACGATCCTCCTTGGTGTGCGGGCAGGTACGCAAAGACGCCATACCATCGCACTTATGGCAATAGAAGGTCCAATCAATCTTGAGCGGCTTACAGATCAAAGCCTTGCCCTCGGCCAGGTTGGTCGGGATGCGATCGAAAATTTCCTGCGCCTCGAACAGACCATAGAAGTCACCAACACCAGCATGGTCACGACCAATGAGCATCTTGGTGATGCCGTAGTTCTGACGGAAGGTTGCATGGAGTAGAGCCTCACGGGGGCCAGCATAACGCATATCCAGCGGGTAACCGGCCTGAATAACATTATCTTTTACAAAATAGTTCTCAACCAGGCAATCGATGGCCTTGACGCGAACCTCAGCAGGAATATCACCGGCCTTCAGGTTGCCAATCAATGAATGGATCAGGACACCGTCACAAACCTCAATAGCGATCTTAGCCAGGAACTCATGCGAACGGTGCATGGGGTTACGCAGCTGCAGCGCAGCAATGTCAGACCACTTCCGCTCTTCGAACATAGCGCGGGTCTCAGCTGGGGTCAGATAAACACCCTTGTACTTGGCAGGATACTCACCCTCGGAGAGCACCTTTACCGGGCCAGCCAGATTCACTTCTTTCTGGTTCATAACCATCTGCACGCCAGGATGATCCTTGAGTGCGATTTCCCAGAACTTGTCATCAGCAGACTCTTCGCCCTGACCCTTGAATACCTTCTCACACTCCCATTTTTTGTCAGCGTCGCTCATTTCGAACTTCTCGCTGATCTTCATGGTAGCATAAATCTCACCGTCAGCCTCAAGAGCGACCTCGTCGCCAACCTTGATCGCATCAGCATCTGCCTTAGAAACATCCAAGGTGATGGGCAGGGGCCAAAAAGTACCATCGGCCATAGTGAAATTCTCTACAACACCCTTCCAGTCGGCCTTGTTCATAAAGCCATTCAGCGGAGAAAAACCGCCGATGCCCATCATGATCAGGTCGCCCTTTGCGCGCGCGCTGATCTGAATCTTCTTGAGGCCCTTGGCCTTTTCCTGCTCAGCGGTACGCTCACTGCCGTGCAGCAGGCAGCATACCAGACCTTTTCCACCATGGGGAGCGACTAACTTGGACATGATCGAATCTCCTTTTTCTGTCAATTAATAAGAATGATTAAAATATTTTGGTGCCGATAAACACGCTTTCAATTTGCCGCTCAGGTATACGAGAGGCCCAAATAATTGTCAAGGGAAAAGTCTTGCCAAAAAAAATACAAAGGCACCCTTACGCCATTTTTTTTGGCATTGGAGCACCTTTGTATTTTTTTGGCGCATGTTATAATACAAGTAAACTGCCGGAAAGAAACATCAAAGCCCTAAGACTCGCTGCACGCATCTCCAGCGCTCACTGTCTACCCGTCATTGACTCATAACATTGACAGACAGCACCTGCAAGGCATCACACTAACGGGATATAATCCTAAGCCGAAGCCAGAAAGAACCCTTACCTTAAACGGCCATGATCGGCATAAGGAGCCGTAATGAAATGGCCGCAGTAACAATTATTTCGTGACGGCGTCTAAACCTGTTCGTCAAAAAGCAGGCCGGATAATTCCTGAAGCTTTACCCTGAGATTAAGCGCCTCCTCCGAGGGAAACTGTCTCACCAATTCACCGCTCGTGCGATCAGTAACCTGCACCACGACCTCATTGGGCTTTTCAACCACCCGGAAATTCAGCCTGGTATTACCCAAGGCATCAAGCCGCTGCTGCATCTCCTCCACTGCCTTGGCGACCTCCTTGGCGTCAACAGGCTTCTCTTGCGCCTTGGTATGTAACTCCTTGTCTCCCAGGGCTGACCGGGACGATCCATCTCCCGCCGCCACTGGAGTAACCTGGGGTTTCGACCTGTCTTCCCGTACCACGGCCGGCATTACTGTTGTTACGCCAATCCCTTTAACTTCGGTATTTACGCTGACATCCATGACATACGTCCTCCCGTTTTTTACATTTTCCCCTACATTCTATTACTGAGATACCTGGGCCGGGTAACCTGACCCTTGTTAATATTGTACCCCTGCAATGCCTCTTTGCCCTTGCGCATTGCAGGAAGTTGCCCCTGCACCTTCAGTTGCCGAGCCACGATCAGCTTTTGCAATACATCCTCTTCAGTCAACAGTTCTGCCACGCTGGCCCTAACTCTGGCAAGCGTCTCTTGATCAACATCCCCGCAAACAACCACCCTCTCAAGCACATGGGCAAGCGATCTGAAGGCTTTCTCCCTGTTCTGTTGCCAGCGAAAGAGCTCTTTAAAGCTTCCGGCAAGAAGCGCCGCCTGATGTTCCTGCTGCATGGCGGCAAAATCATCCGCAGCCTGAAAGAAATAATCAAACAGTGCCCTGGCAGTTGCATCGTTCATTACACCGGTCGAAGTTGAGATATTCATAACGCCCCATTTATTCATGTTGTTCAAGTTATCTGCTTACGGCGCAGAAACCGTTGAATAAAAACAATTGAAATCACATCCTGCCAGGACGGCATAAGGAGCCGTAAGGACGAGGCAATTAGCACAACATTTCGCACGGCTCCTAAATAGAAACCGAAAGTCCACCCATGGCCACCTGATTTGGACAAGTCTCATAGTTTATCCGTTTATTGCCCCTGGAGACAATGGCCGGACTCGTGATTGAAGCCGCCGCAGTAATCCCCACATCTCTATCGCCCTTAATATTTTTATCGGCATGCAGCTCTACAGCCGACTCCTGCATGGCGGTTTCCTCCCAAATCCCTTTAAGTCTTTCAAGGTAGGTGCGGGCCTGCCGCAAAACCTTCATATCCTGAGACACAGAGACCCTGGGAAGCTCCACCAGGATTGCCCCGTACAGACCCCGCAAAAATTGGGCAGCCTCGGAATGATCATCAGACTTGATGGAGGCCTGCAACTCAGTGATAATGGCAATGGCCTTACCCAGATTTTCCCCGCGTTTCTTAGGGCTATTTCCCCGAATCCCTTCCTCGGCGAGTTCGAGATGCACCAGCACCCGCTCATACAGCATATGGATCAGCTTCACCGGCTGAATCGCCGCCTGTTTTTCAGCAGTCCGATAAACATCCAGCGCTTTTTGCCCAACCATGCGCGATTCCTCCCCAATAAGATTAATACTGCTACAGACCTATCCCCTTGTCCGCTATTTGTTTGATAACATACTGCCCAGGCTGTCAAACTGTCCGGTCAGATAACTGCCCATTGACTTCATTTGACTCATATATCGATCAAGTTCAATAAACTGCCTGGACAAAATCTCGTATCTCTTGTCAAGACGTTCCGTCTCATTCTCAATCCTTAACTGAAGATCGTCGATACGAGTTTGGGCCGCTGTTTTTTCCGCCTCAACCTGACCGCTACCGCTGGTTACTTCCCGAAGATAATCATTAACCTTATCGGCGAGGCCTATAATCCCTGCATCTTCGTCCCCAAGGAAAAAGGCGGAAACACTGTCAGGCGCTCCAGAGATGGCGGAAGAAAGGATTGTTTCATCGATAGAAATAGTGCCATCCCGGTTGAACTCAAGGCCCAGATCAAACATGGTCGTTACCCACCCGGCACTATCTGCTTTTACGGTTGAGGTCATCATGTTTTGCAAGGCATAAGGCAGATCCCGCAAGGTGGTTCTCGCCAGGATACCAAAATCTTTAGTTTCTTCATTGTAAGCGGTGTTTTTGGAAACCTCCTGCACCGCCTCATTGTAGGCGGCCACAAAATCCAGCACCATTTCCTTGATGGCGGCATCGTTATTGGCCACCGAAACGGAGACAGGATCGGGATCGGCAGCCTTCAGGGTCAAGGTGATTCCGGAGAGTACATCGCTTATGGTATTGGTCTGCCGCTGGTAGGAAACCCCATCGATGGTGACCTGGGCGTTGAGAGCACTCCCCACCTCTCCCGCCACGGCCATGGCCAAGTCCGGCAACTGGGCGAGCATGGTGATTTCCTGCTCTTCCCCTGTAGCATTGGCCTTCAACACCAGCTTGTATGGACTGGCCGTGCCGTCATTAATGACCGACGCAGTGACTCCGGGGTTGTCTGCGTCATCGTTGATCAGGTCCACCAGCTCAGCCATGGTGGTATCGGCCGCGATGTTCAAGACCATGCTCTCGTCGCCGACATTGATGGCAAAGGTTTTGTCCGGGGCTACAAAGGCCATATCCGTATTGTTGGTGGTTATCTTCACCCGGTTTGCTTCGCCGGTGCCGCCGGCGGTGGCGGTCTCAATGCGGAGGTAATAGTTGCCGTCTTGCAGAAAGCTGGAAGCGGTTACCTTTCCCGCATTCTCGATATCGTTGTTGATAAGATGCACGAGGCTGTTCGCCTGATCTCCGGCATCCTCGAGTTTTGTAGCAGCAGTGACATTCACCTCTATGGTAGCCGTGGCGCCGTAAGCAATGACCAGAGTGCCGGCGCCAGAAGCAATGGTGCTGGCCTGACTGGCCACCCCAGTGGTGGATTCCTGTGAGGTGGGAACATAGACAATGGCGTCCTCGGAGGATGCCCCGGCGGACATAAAGGTGCTCTTGGTGGCGATCCGGTCAACGGTTACCGGGGTGGACTGAACGGCGGTGCCGTCTGCCACCGTGGCGGTGAGCACGCTTTCGCTGGAGCTGGAAACCGTCCTGGAGATAAAGGTGGAGGAGAGGGACAGGTCGAGCGCCGCGCTCTTCATGGCCAGCAGCTTGTTGTTGACCACCGTGAACTCGTTAAGCTGGGACTCAAGCGAGGTCACCTCGCTTTCTTTGCGGGTGATCACCTGCTCGTCCACAGCGCGCAACTGCTCGAGCATGCTTTGAAGTTCAAGCCCGGAGCCGACCCCAAGCGATGAAATTGATCCTGTTGCCATGTCGCCTTCCTTACCCAGCAGTTTTTCCGGTGTCTAAATAATAGGGAAGTTGTCTCCCCGGGGGGAAAACATTTATTCTTCGTCTGAAATTCATATCGGCATTCGCCTTGCCTTCTTGAATGTTTTTAGAAAAAAATGGGCGCCACCCTGTCGAGAAGTGCCAAAGAGATCTTCAGGTTTTCAAGACTATACATCTCCAGGGTAACCACCCCATAATACATAGCCTCGGCCAACCGTCGGTCCAGCATCCTGGCTTGCGTCACATCGCTCAAGGCCTGATGATCCCTGCCCTCCTGCACACCATGATAATGCAGATGCCGCACCCACGGCAGCAGAGACAAGCCTGCTTCCAGATCTTGACCGTAACGGATGAGATGCCCCAAATCGAGACAGACGGAAAAGCCGTAATCCATAACCATTGAAGCCACAAGATCATATGAATATTCAATGTTTTCGATGGCAACCATCCTTTTCTCTGCGCCCAGAGCGGCAGATAATTCCTGAAGGCTGACAGCCAGATTATCTAACCAATGAGCTTCTGACAAATCCTGCTCCCGGACAAGATGCAGGTCAAAACTTTGGGGATCAAGAGGAGCCAGCTTGGCCATGAGCCGAAGAATTTCGGAGATGCCCGCCTGCCGCTCAATCCTGGTCGCCGCGCCCAAAGATATATCGGTAGGTAGATGCACGGTATAGGTAAGATCATGTTCGTCGGCGATATCCCGTAAAGCCTGCACATTCAGAGGTTGGGGCAGACGCATTTTATCCGCGCTTTCAAAAAAGAGCAGCTGGACATCGTCAACCAGAGGCGCCAACATCCGGACATTGGTTATGATATCAGCAGGCAGCACGCACGAGGTCGCCCCAAGCCGCCACAGGCGACAATTCTTTGGCTTCATCATCCAGCCCTGCCGCCGAGAATAACCACTTCACCCACCAAATCTTGGTGCGCAAGGGAGATCACGGGCACCAGACATCCATCCCCCCGCTGTTCGCGCAGGCTTTTCAGAACACCAGCCATCGCTTCCTGGGCAAGATGCGGGCGGTTGTTAGTCTCGCTGAGGTGCGACAAAACTACATGTTCAAGCCCATCATGGAGGATATCCCGCAAGAAAACAGCGGCTTCGACGTTGGCCAGATGCCCGGTCTTGCCCCGCACTCTCTGTTGCAGGGCCGGAGGATATGGTCCATTACGCAGCAGCTCAGGATCATGATTAGCTTCAAGAACCAGCCCATGACAGTTGCTCAACCGATGCTGCATCAGCTTGGAGACCAGGCCGGTATCGGTGCAATATCCCAAGAACACCAGACCATTACTTAAAAGAAACCCAACGGGGTCTGCTGCGTCATGGGAAATCGCGAAGGGATGGATCTGAAAATCCTGAAAAACGAAGGTCTCGCCCGTAACAAAGGCATGGCATTGCTGAAGGTTATCCAAAACCGGCCCGGCTGCGGCCAGAGTCTGATTATTAACGAAGACCGGCAGACGAAAACGGCGGGAAAGAATCGCCGCCCCCTTGATATGGTCGCCGTGCTCGTGGGTAATGAGGATAGCGGAGAGGGTTTCGGCACCAACCCCGATCTCAGCCAGACGCCGCTCAATTTCCTTGCCAGAAAATCCGGCATCGATCAAAAGTCGCGTCTGTCCAGACTCAACAAAAGTCGCATTACCCTTACTGCCACTGCCCAAAACACAAAATCGCATCCCACCACCCCAAAGCAATCAGCTATCAGTACTCAGCCCTCAGCCCTCGCCAGTCAAACCCCGGTATGACCAAAGCCACCGTCCTGCCGACTTGTCTCATCAAGCCCGTCCACTGCGATGATCGTGGCTCGGCAAACCGGGGCCAACACCAGTTGGGCAATCCTGTCACCCCGCCGGATGGTGAAAGGCTCATGACCCAAATTGATCAGACCTATCTTTATTTCCCCCCGGTAATCGGCATCAATGGTACCAGGGCTGTTAACCACGGTGATCCCGTGCTTGATGGCCAGCCCACTCCTTGGGCGTACCTGCAACTCATAGCCCGGAGCCAGCGACACAGCAAAACCGGTGGGCAACAGGCTAATCTCTCCTGGGGCCATAACCACCGGTTCCACCACAGCGGCCGCAACATCCATGCCTGCCGCCAGAGCGGAATGGTAGGCAGGCAAAGGCAGATCCGCATGACCTTCCGATTCGAGCCAGCACAAAAGGACATTATGCCTTTCATCATACTGTATTCCCGTCATATCCTACTCCAGGTCAAGGGGACACCAATCAAGATCTTTTGTCTTGAGTGGACCAAGCACGGTGGCGGACAGAGGTCGGTTAAAAAGACGCGTTGCCAGATCGGCAATATCCTCTGGTCGCACCTGATCAAAACCTGCGGCAACTTCATCAAAAGAGATATAACGGCCAAAGGTCAACTCGTTTCTGGCAATTCTGGTCATCCGAGACTCCATGTTCTCGGCAGAGAGAAAGATCCCAGCCTTGGCGTAATCTTTGGCCCTGGATAACTTTGTCACTGAGACACTCACCTGCCGCAACGCTTTGATTTCCTTGGCGACCAGTGCCATGGCCTTGTTCACCACCGCAGGATCAACCCCCAAATAAACCCCCAGATAGCCGCAGTCCGTGAAAGAAGACAGGTAGGAATAGATGGAGTAAGCCAGCCCTGCCTTTTCGCGAACCTCCTGAAAAAGCCTGGAGCTCATGTTGCCGCCCAGGAGAACGTGTAGCAGATAGAGGGCATAACGTTCAGGTGCCACCAGGGAAAGGCCATAGGTGCCCAGCACCAGATGCGCCTGCTCCAGGTTTTTCTTATGTAGCTTGCGCATCGGAGCAAGCACGGGCGGCAGATGGCGGCTGGCAGCTTGATTAGAGGCAAGCAGACCGCCTACCTGCTCTTGCCAGAGACGACAAAACTGTTCGTGAT
>Ga0156788_1146_pt1 | contig 35984 bp, 43 predicted proteins | sample RifOxyD3_FD_110737 | JGI IMG/M metagenome (GOLD analysis project Ga0156788, IMG submission 110737) | Deltaproteobacteria bacterium RIFOXYD12_FULL_53_23
AATGATTCAGAATTCAAACGATTAAACCTCCAGAGTGGGATGAACCATTGTCATACCATTACCCACTTGAAACAGCGAGGAGCCAGGGAAACCTTTCTTGAGGAGATTGTGTTTTGCGATCAACGCGGCAAGGTCGGCCAGCAGGTCAAGCGTGACCTCACATTCTCCTTTTTTGGCTTTTTCGGTTATGAGGAGGAGGCCGGGGTTTTTCTTGAGGTGGTTGTCCCAGTCTGCTACTCGTTCGTGAGTTGGACGCTCGTCTTTTTTTCTTGTCCCGATTGTGCTGGTCAGTGAAAACATCCGCTTTTGTACTGTACAAATACCCAGTTTGCCACAGTCCATGGAAACCCAGCGGCGGCCTAATTTCTCTGCGGTTGCGGGCGTTGTTCCGCTGCCCACAAAGCAGTCAAGAACGATGTCGCCTTCGTTTGATGATGCCTTGATGACACGTTCGAGAAGTTGCTCCGGTTTCTGGGTTGGATAACTAAGCCGTTCATCTGACTGATTATGGATGAGCTTTATATCCGTCCATACGTCTTGGAGTGAAACACCCGATACTTCATCAGCATATCTTTTGAGCCTTGGCACACCTTTCGCGGGCCAATGGATTGCTCCTGCAAGATCAAGCGCATCAAGTTTTTCTTGTATCGACAAGTTGGGGTTAATATTCAGGCGGCTTATAATCTCTTCTGGCATCGCCCAATGACGTCCCTTGGAAGATACATCTATACTTCGCCAAGGTTTGCCACTGTCACCTCCACGCGTAATCCCCGCAGCCGTGAGATCACCACGAGCATATCGGCGTCCAGATTTTGAATCAACTTGATCGAAAAACTGCTTTACATATTCGTCACTAACAGGCATTCGTACATCATTCCAAATCCAAGAATCCCCTTTTGAATAGAAGAACAAGCTGTCGTGAATTGCTCCGCATTTCCCAGAGTCATTATGTGCACTTTGGCGTTTCCATATGATTTCGTTTCGGAAGTTTTCTTCTCCAAAAACCTCATCCAGAGCGGATTTGATGTAATGACCTTTTTTCGTATCAAGGTGAACGTAGATACTTCCATCATCGGCCAGTATTTCACGGAGAAGAATCAAGCGCCTCCGCAAAAACTCAATAAACTGCGCCCCAATTACCTTGTCCCGATACGCCTTCTCCTTATCCTTCATGAAATCAGACTTGGTGGCAAAGGGGGGATCGATGTAGATCAGCTTGATCTTGCCTTTGGTGCCGTAACGGTTCGCCCCCTGCTGGTCGGCGAGGAGTTCGCGCAGCGCCAGGAGGTTATCACCCCAGACAAGCAGGTTACGCCAACCATCGCCATGGGGGCGTTCCTCGGCAAAGCGACGCACCAGCTGCCACGGTGCTGCTGGAGTTTCTGCCAGCACCTGTTCCCGCTTCATCTTCCCGGCATATTCCAGCCGGTATTCCTTGCCGATCTCCACACTCTGGGCACTGCCTGGAAACAGCTTCCCGCGCCACTGCGCCGGTATCTGCTCGTCATTTTGGAGGAGGCGGATCAGTTCGTTACGTTCTTGTTCGTTAAGTTGTGTCATGGATTCCCATTAAATTTTTATACTGTTGCCTGCTCCGGGGTTATATTCAGGCGTAAGCCTACCCCATGCAATAGATTGAACAGAGTACGGATTTCCGGGTTTCCTCGACGAGACAGGGTTCGGTACAGGCTTTCACGATTAAGATGGGCTTTATCCGCTACCGCGGCCATTCCGCCATTTGCCTCGGCTACGTTGCGTAACGCCAGAAGGAAGGTTTCTCTGTCCCCCTCTTCAAGTGCCGCATTCAGATATGCCGCCGCTTCCGCCGGTTCTTTTAATGCCACTATCAGATCCTTTTGGTATTCGGTTGTGTGTGCCATGCTAACGCCTCCTTCTGTAGTCTTGCAGGTAGTCTGTGGCTTGTGCGATGTCTCGTTTCTGCGTGTCTTTGTCACCGCCAAGAAGAAGCAAAATAAGCCGGTTCTCTTCTTTGGCAAAATAGACACGATATCCCGGCCCGTAGTCGAGCCGCAGCTCCCAGACACCGTCAGCAAGATGTTTGTGGTTGCCAAGATTGCCCAAGCGGGCACGGTCGATCCTGACACGAATTTTTGCCCGGCCGTTAATGTCCCGTAAGGCTTCGAGCCATTCCCGGAACGGCACTGTGCCGTCTTCTGTTTTGTAATAGTCAACTTCACATGGAAATGCCTGTATAGTCATATATTAGCCTATAAGCTACAAATTAACAATGAATTTTTATGCTGTCCACTCGTTGCCCCCGCAAGTTAATGACATTCACTCTGCTCCCACAAACTCCAAATAATTATTCTGGTTCACCAGAGCAAAGTCCGCCTCCTGATAGGCGGCCCGCCATTCGGTGGGCGGCTTGACTTTTGATTTGCCCCACTTCATCTCATAACCGAACAGCCGCCCTTCCCGCTCCTCAACCAAGTCCAACTCCTGCTGCCGGTAGGTGCGCCAGAAGTAGTTGTTGGCGCTCTGGCCCAGGTACTCCTGCCACTTCAGCCTCTCCAGCACCAGGTAGTTCTCCCAGAGTTCGCCCACATCGTTACGCAGTTGCATGGGGTTGAAGTTGTTGATCAGGGCGTTTCTGATGCCGTTGTCGAGAAAATAGTAACGGCAATTCTTGGTGATCTCGCTGCGCAGGTTACGGCTGAAACCCGATAGTTTTTGCAGGACAAAGGCCTTTTCCAGCAAGTCGAGATAACGTTCGGCGGTGTTCTTGCTCATACCAAGTGAGCTTGCCAGTTCGGTATAAGAAACCTCCTTGCCGATCTGAAAGGCGATGAGCTGCAACAAGCGGATGATCTTGCCGGAATGGCGGATACCGTCCATTTCCAGGACATCCTTGTAGAGGTAGGAGGCGACAATCTCTTTCAGATATTGCTCCCTGGCCCGGTTGTCAGGGGTAAGCACTACCTCGGGATACGAACCGTAAATAAGACGACTTTCCAGGTTGGCATCGGTCTGGTGGCGTTGCTCGGTTTGGCCGATTTCCAGCTGGGCCAGAGGAAACAGTTTTAGAGTGGTCTTTCTGCCGGTCAGGGGCTCGCCGATGCTGCGAGCCAGATCAAACGACGAGGAACCGGTGGCAATAATCCTGACGCCGGGGAGATGATCGACGATCAACTTGAGATTAAGCCCAATCTGCGGCACTTTCTGGGCCTCATCCACCACCAGAAGGCGGTTCTGGCCGATAAAGGAGGTGAGTTTCTCCACCGACTGACTGGAGAGGTAGCCCTGCACAGCAAGGTCTTCGCCGCTGACCAGCAGATAGGGGTCTTCTTCCCCTTTTAAAAATTCATGCAGCAAGGTGGTTTTGCCGGTTCGCCGGGCGCCGTAAAGAACCGCAACCTTGCCCGGTTGGGTGGCCTTGCGCAGATTTTCAAGCTGTTTTTGTGCGATATACATGTTAATCTCCGCCTCTAAGTTGACGGAATTATATATGTTACAGTCACAAAAGGAAAGCGGATTAAATTTAATCTTGCCAGTGCGGATATCGTCGGCATTAATTTGTCGGTGGCTGTTGGCGCAGTTGACAGCATTAAAATTCCTCTCGCTTCACTTCCAGCATGGATCAATTCATTCGCCATAGCATGTTACCCCAATCGTCCTGGGTAAAGACAGACACATTCATCTTTTGGCATACCCTAATGGTGTGGCCAGTGCCACCAGAAAGCGGCTTCTCGGGATTGACAAAGAAAAAACCGAAATCGGCTGGAGGAAGATGGAGGGACGGCGCACCGATGACTTTCAGTGTATCCCGAAGCAAGTACATCGCCTTCACGGTGACCCTGTTGCGGCCACGGGCCAAAAACATTTGGACCAACCCCTCAAGGTCTGGGGATGCGGACAGAGTTTTTTTGACAACAGCAGCGGTTTCTTCCTGGTTCAGATCTTCCAGAGAAAAGACTTGCGCCAGAGGAGGAATTCTTTTTTTGCCCGAATCCGGGTACGGAAGGATATATTCGAGCCGCTCCGGGTTTTCAGCGGCCAGCGCATGGAAAAAATACGAATCAGATCCTTGCGCGTTTCCACTGCGAAATACGGCGGTGGGGAGTGAGGAGGAAAGAAAAGTCGCCAGATCATGTAGACCCTTGACTTCTTCATCCGGAACCTTGCGGGTGCCCTCAAGGAGAATAATCGGTCGCTCACGCTTCCGCGCCTCTTGCAAGAAGGATGGAATGGTCATCCTTTCACCACGGCCAAAGGCCGCAATTTCACGACAATTTCAACCAGATCGCACTGGTTTTCCATCACCTGATCTATATCCTTGTATGCGCCCGGAGCCTCTTCCAAATCGTTTCTGCCTCGTATGGCATGAATCACCCCAAGTGCATCCAGCCGCGCCTTTTCAGTATCAAAGTCAAGCTCGCGAATGGCTTGCTTGCGGCCCATGCGGCGGCCAGCCCCGTGGGAACAGGAATCAAACGATTCGGCATTACCAAGCCCCCGAACGATATAGCTGGCAGTGCCCTGACTGCCGGGGATCAACCCCTGCTCATCCTTGCGAACCCTGGTGGCGCCCTTGCGGTGGACAAGCACATCCTGGGTTCCATGATATTCCCACGCTGCAAAATTGTGCGATTTATTCACCATCTCTCCATATTCCACCTGCCCGACCACGTCGGCCAGCGCCTCCTGCACCCGTTCCATCATCAGAGTACGGTTTGCCAGGGCAAATTCAATGCAAAAACTCATTTCCGCCATGTACTCCTTGGCCTCCCTGGTAATAATCGGCAGAAATGCAAGCTGCCACTCCCTTGGTACTTGGACATGCCAGGCTTCGTTGAGCCGCTCGGCCACCTTGTTGTAATGATTCGCCACAGTATGCCCGAGATTCCTGGAACCTGAATGGATCATGATCCAGACATGGCCGTCATCGCCCTGCTGGATTTCGATGAAATGATTACCACCACCCAGGGTTCCAATCTGATGCAACGCCTTGTTGTACTGCTGGACAACGATGGGCATGGTTCTCTCAACCAGATCCGGCATCAACTCCTTGTCCTGCGGCGTCTTATGATGGTCAAATCCAAGCGGAACAGCCTTGCGGATCATGCCCATAACCTCTTTCAGCGCATCGGGGCTGATTTCCCGAAGAGAGGTCCGCACCGCGCACATCCCGCAGCCAATATCCACCCCGACCGCATTGGGAATGATTACATCCTTGGCGCAAAGTACTGCGCCGATGGGCATGCCATAGCCCACATGCGAATCAGGCATGATGGCAATGTGCTGACAAGCAAACGGCAGATTTGCAATATTCTCCGCTTGAGCCAGTGCCAAATGGTCAATATCCTCAAGCCACAGTTTGATGGGGATTCTGTTGGTTGTGATTATTTTTTTCATTTTACAAAATACCGGATCGGTTGTTTGCCAGTGGTGGCAGTTCATAGTCAAAGGGGAAAGGCTCTTCCGGCACTCCTGCTTCTGCTAATAGCTCCACCGGAGCAAGTTTTGAGGCATACACTGTATCCATTGGGATAGAGGGGATTGTTTCGCGTGTCCAGTGGATGCCAGTCCAGGCTTCAACCCACATATGTGATGACCCGCGCCCGGCAATCTCTTCTTTCACCACCCGGGCAATATAGCGGTTTTCAACGAACACGGGGCCGTGACAGACATGCGCGTGCCGTGGTTGAGGCCTTCTGTCTATGACAGCATCCGGTTCAATGGTTGTCAGTTGCAGCAACTGCCCCGCTGTAAATCCGTAAGGGCCAACTCTGCATGATCCACCATGCTGGAGGATCATGCTTTTTGCTTCATCGAGTCCGTCATGAATTGCCTGGCGGTACTGTTGCCTGTCAAAAACAAAATGGTCATAGGTTGAGCCTTCTATGAAAGTTATGAGAGGATTGGGCACGTTCCACAGGACATTGTCTCCAACCTGGTCAACGGTGATGTCCTCCCAAATTCCGGCACACTGCGCAGTGCCACAGCCACAGGTGTAGATTTCAAAAGGGCCATAACCGTAAATACTCCCCACCAACTCATCAAGGTGCAGCATGTCAAATTCTTCCTTATCGCTCAGGCGTTGACTATCTACGGTGAGCAACATGGAGAGAACAAGGGTATTGGCCTTGCCCATATCGTGGTCGGGTATTGAACAAAATGTGAGTTTAAGAATGTTCATGATCAACCTCAACCTCCTACTGGTCGTCATCTTTCAGAGGATATTGTGCTCCCCAATCATCCTTGCTGATACCATCCTCGGCCTATGGTAACCTTCATTAGTTCACCACCGATAGGGATTCTTGTCTTGCCGCCCTTGATTGCGCTCCGGCGGGTTACTCCATTCGTTGTGCTCGGAGCCGCGCTCCCCGGTGTACGGGTTGGTGTTTCCTTGGCTGGAGAAGTTGTCGTAGCGGCGCTGGTTCGGATCGCTCCGCATGTGCGGTTGAACATAGGTGCCGTCGCGCCGGGTGTAACCCCGGACGGAATCGGCGGCGAAGGTTGTTGTGGCGGTGATGAGCACAGCTGCGATGATGATTGCTGTTTTCATGGTTTGCTCCTCCGATTGTGTTTTACTTGGAAGCAATTATGGATTTGCCTCTTCTTTGATTGGCACCCAGAATCGACGAACTCCGTCTTTGTTTGAGACTATCTCGAAAAATATCCATGTGTCGCCTGATTCAGTGTCAATCTTAAACAAGGAGTCCTCTTTCACGCTGGAAGTCTCGCCTGCTTTGTTTGCAAAAATAGTCTCATGTTTCCCCTGAAATAACTGGTAACGACCATTATGTTCTTTGCTTTCTTTGGCCGGTGGCGCAGCATAGCCGGTGGCGGACACGATAAAGAGCATGGTCGCCGCAATCAAAATTATTTTTTTCATGGCTTATTTCTCTTCTGGTTATCTATCCATAGCTGACCCACAATATTGTCGGCGGCCACCTGAATGGTCTCTGATGGGTTTCCCCTGCAATATTTATCCAGGGAATAGGTGATTTCGTTCGAGCTTGTTTTGTCCATCGGCTCTATCCATCCGCTCATGGCGGAAACATACCCTTGCACCCACGATAAAACTATAAGGTTCAACTCTGGACCAGGAACGCCCGTGTCCACGCTTTGTATCAATTTTTCGCAGGAAATAGTCCCGATGCCATATACCCACATTTCTGCGCGGCACTGTCCTGACAAGGGCAAGAAAGGGAGCAAGAATGCGATTGTCAGCAGAAAGGTGCGTTTCATGGGGTCTTTCCCTTAACGACTTTATCAAAAAATTGATCTGCCGTTTTTGGAGCGAGAGTCTTGAGGCGGCTGTAAACCTCCATTACTTGGTCGGTCTGACCAGATTGTCGGTAAACAATTCCCAAATGGAGCCACGCCATGACGTCTTGCGGGTCAAGACGAACAGCCTGCTGAAATGCATTGATGGCCTTGATATTCTGGTCAGAGACGAAGTAACAAAGTCCTAAATTGTGCCACGCGGCTGCAAATTCCTGGTTAAACTGCACTGCCTGTTGATAGGCCTCGATAGCTTTGGCGACCTGGCCAGATTTTCCGTAGGCACTTCCCAAGTTGTACCACGCCCCGACATCTTCGGGGTTGATACGCACCGCCTGCTGATAGGCCTCGATGGCCTTGTCGTTTTGGTCTAATTTTCGGTAGGCAACTCCCAAATTAAACCACGCATCGGCTTTCTCTGGGTTGACTCGCACTGTCTGTTGGTATGCCTTGATTTCCTCGTCAGTCTGTCCGGTTTTCCCGTATGTATGGCCCAAGTTGTACCATGCCCCAGCAAATTTCGGACTGACTCGCACCGCCTGTTGATATGCCTCGATAGCCTTGGCGAGCTGGCCAAGTTTGCCGTAGGCAAAGCCCATGTTGTCCCACGCTTTTGCATCTTCTGGATTGATATGCACCGCCTGCTGATAGGCCTCAATGGCTTTGTCGAACTGACCCAGTTCCACATAGGTAACGCCCATATTTCCCCATGCAGCGGCCAATTTCAGGTTAACTTGCACTGCTTGCTGGTAGGCCTCAATGGCTTTGGTGAATTGACCAAGTTTAGAGTAAGTAACGCCTATGTTGTTCCATGCCTCGGCAAATTTCGGACTGACTCGCACCGCCTGTTGATATGCCTCGATAGCCTTGGCGAGCTGGTTGGATTGTTCATATGCAAGGCCTAAGTAAAACCAAGCCGTTGCGTTGCCAGGCTCAGCTTTAGCCCAGCGAAGCACGTGATCCTCCAGGCCCGCCCAATCTCTTTTTTCAAACAACGCGAACGCCTTGTTGATCCAGTCGGTGGTGGTGGGCGGGCTGGCCTTCGGAGCGGAGATTCCCCGCGCGGTCTTTTTTGAGTTGGAGGCAACCTGATGTCGTTTAGGCAGCTCCTTGATCCATTCCACCGGAACCGCGAAGTTGAGTTGCTGGCCCTCGGTCAGGTAAAAGGTGGGCAGCCCGATCAGTCGGCCTTCGTCGTCAAAGAGGCCGCCGCCGCTGGAACCGGGGGAGATGGGAGCCGTGATCTGTAGGTACTGGCCGCCATCTACTGGTCGCAGACTGGAGACAATTCCATTGGACAAGGTCAAAGCCAGCCCCTGAGGTGTTCCCACCGCGTAGACCTGCTGGCCTACCTTGAGCCGGTTGGTGGTCCCCAGCACGGCGGACGGGGCATGAAGTCCGTTCACCGTCAGGGTACAAATATCCCGGTCCCAGTCGGTCTGGTGCGGGCTTGCAGGGTATTCTTTTTTCCGATACTCCACCTTCATGGAGGTGGCACCTTTGATCACATGGCAGTTGGTGACAATCAGGCCATCGGCCAGAGCAACCCCGCTGCCTATCCCCATATCCTTGCCTTTGGCATCGTAAGTTTTTACCACGACGATACTGGGGGAGACCGATTCAAACACCTCGCTGGCGGTCTTTGCCTGCACCTGCATCGCGCAAGACAACCCCAGGGCCAACAAAATACCCGCTCTTTTTTTCATCTTCACTCCCATATCATTTCTTGCCAAAATCAACTTCAATGGCATTGCTGGATGTGACACAATCGGCACGGGTCTGGTCAGGAAGAACCACATCGGCTTGTCCGCCGAGCTCCCTGCACCATGCCCCCTGGTAGTGCTTTTCAGGGAAGGGAAAGGCGGTGGTTGGGAGAAGGAATAATGTTAGGGGAATAACTATTCGCTTAATCCAGACTGTTTGGCACAATTCGACCATCCTTTATTTCCTCATATCCCTCGCCAAACATGCACGATTTAAAAAGCCTATTTTTGTCGGCCGCAGCACGCATCCCGCTACCCATGTTCCATCCTTTGGCGAATGATGCCATTGGGTCGTAGCTACTTGGCTGCGCTGATGGGTATGCTGGCATTATTTGTTGTTGCCCGGACGATGAGCTGGCCATTGCCCAACATCGAGCTTGATCCCGATAATAATCTTGTTCAGTTTTGGTGTCGTGGAACCAAACTGTTTTCTGTGTCGCGCATCCTGAGCAGGACAAGAGAACAGCCAGCGATAAAACGATTTTATTCATCACCTTTCCCCTTTACCATAAGACTGATTATAGGCCGGAGGGTTGGTGTTGGCTGGAATAGTTGTCGTTGCGGTATTGGTTCGACTCACTCCGATAGTGTGGCTGGCGTAGGTGCCGTCGCGCCGGGTGTAGCCCCGGACGTAATCGGCGGCGAAGGCTGCGGTGGCGGTGAGCGCGGTTGCTACTGTGAGTAAAACGGCTGCTCTTTTCATGGCTTGTTTCTCCTTTATTCTGGTTGCCTACTGGCTGCCTTTTCCCACCCCTGGCCCATCATGCACTCATCAAAGATGAGTTGTCGGTCGGTAGCCGCCCCCATTGCGCTACCCATATTCCACCCCCGCGCAAAAGACCCGAATACATCCCCGGATGCCGGGGTATATCCTATCTGCGCCTGCTGACTCCCCGCGCTCCCGGCCATAGCCCTACACTTGGAAGAGTCGGCGTAGTAATCTTCTGCTCGGTTTTTTGCGGGGTGCCCCCACCGGGTAATTGGCTTGGCGCACCCAGAGAGAACGATGGCTACTCCGATTAACAGCATGGTTGTTTTTTGCACAATCTGAGCTCCTTTTTTTGGAATGCTTCCGCGCGACCGTGTGCCACCAGTAATAATGCAAATTAAACAAATGGTTCTTTTGCCCAAATTGCCCTCCCCCTCATTGAACATTCCTTGCCATCTGCCGGACCACCCCGCAGATCGTTACGTCCTGCACGGTAATGTTGCCACCCCCTCTGCGAAAGACGAATTCTTTTTAAGGCTGTAAAATCAGAACACGATATACACCCCTGAAATGGCCCCTATATGCCTACCTGTATTTTACCCTTTACCCCTCAAGCATTATCGGCCACCCGCCGATCTTCGCGGATGCTCCACGGATTACGCCACAATTGCGGTTCTGGTACCATCTCACAAAACTTCCTCTTCCTGTAGCATTTTTTCAAAGAGATAGACGCGCCACGGATGCCGGTTGCCGGGCGCGGTTCTTACCTTGGCGGTGCGGACATTGTGATCCGGTCTTAAATACTGAAAAACGATCTCCCAGGACGGGTCATAATCGGCAAGCAACCTGGCTGAATCAGGGTCGGGGCAGCCAGTCTCATAAACCACATAGCGCAGATCAACATGGTCGGCGAGGATGTCGCCGGTGTTTTCAAGCCGCTCCAGGCATACCGCCCCCCGACCATTGTTCTTGTGGTTCTCGAAAGCAAAGAGGGCGATCTGTTCCCAGCCGGTCGCAAGGATGCTGTCGAAATCCTTGTCAGATATGGTCGTGTCCATTTCCTCTGTCCTCCGTGACTGTCCGTTCCGGTGTTTACGGTGCCTGTGCGAATCAGGAAACACCGGCTATCATCACACATTATAGGTGTGTTTTCAAGAGACAATTAATACTCGGTTCATGTTGTGGTTTACCCGTGCGCTGGTCTGTATATTGGCTGCATGTCGAAGAATATTATTACAAGCACCGAAATCGGCGCCGTTATCCGCAGTCACCGGCAAGCCCTTGGTCTTTCCCAGGAACAACTGGCGGAGAAGGTGGGCGTTTCCTATCAGCAGGTGCAGCGTTACGAAAACGGAATGACCACCCTCAATGTGGAAAACATGCAGCGGATCGCTCGCGCCCTGGATGTTTCGCCCGCCTCTTTTTTTACTGCCCAGGAAGTTCACGCCGCGCCTACCCCAGACGATCCCAACCGTAATGCCGACGAAAAGACCGTCCTACGGCTCTTCAAAAAACTGCCCACTGCCGCTGACAAAAAGTTGGTCATCAGCGTCATTCGCCGATTCAGCAAAAAGTTCCCAACCAAGTAACAGGAACTGGCGACTTCGGTCCGCCAATTCTTTCCGAACCATCCGCACTGGATCGCTTGCCAGCCTCAGGATTGCGCCCATATCAAAAGACTATGCCCGCGTGCCGAACAGTGGATTTTTCTTACGGCCTGTTGTAGGCTATACCCCCTGAAACCTACCGACTCAATTCAATAAATAGGGGAATTTTTGATGTGGCCATTCACCCGCAAGCTCAGACAACGATCAGCGGCTGTCAGCCAGCAACCCCCAGTTGTGGGAATTATCGCCGCCCGGGGGCTGCACGACTTGTCAAAAAATGACGCCGAACTTCGCGTCTGGCTGCCGGAAGAGGGGAGGGCCGCCCTTGACGCCATTGCTGATCGTCTGGATGTGGTGCGAGCCAAATATCTGCGGGAGTTTCTGGTGACTTACCTTTACGGCCTCCACGAATTGCTGAAAATGCAGACCGAACAGACCGGCTTGTATTATGTGCCGCCGCCATCGAACGAGCCACCGCTGCCACTTTACTCAAGGGCACGCACTGAGGAGTGCATTCCCGGCCTCGGCAAAAATATCGTCCCGCTCAAGCTGTATCTGCCGCAACGCATGAAAGATGACCTGCAAACCTTGGGAGACCGGGCCGGTGTCCCGCTATCCCAATTCGTGCGGGAGGTGCTGGTCGCCCATTTTTTTGGGCAAGCCTTCTGGCCGGACCGGCTGCGTAACTGGTTTGAGGATCAGGAGCGGGTTGTCGTCGAATTGGAGCAGGGTGTACGAGAGGCAGAAATTTTCCATCCGGAAAAGGAAAGCTGTCCAGACGAAAGTGACCGAGTAATAGTAGAAAGGTGGTAATCTGCGTAATCTGCCTGCCACAGCAGCAAACTACAGAACCTCTATATCATTTTCAGTGAAGAAGCCCCCCGCCCCCTGGTAATCATCCAAGCCAGCGCAGGACATTGTAGGTATGGTCGAATTGGAACTGGCGTCTTGTAGACCTGTTCGCCGTACCGGATAAGGGCATTTCTGAAACTGTGCAGGTTAAAGTACGGCAGGCCAGCGACGGCAAGGCATTACGGAATATGGTGCGGTGCGGATATGGGTGGCGATATTTCAATGATTTCGGCGCATTAATAGTCGGCTCGCTGTGACGTTTTACTCCCTTTAAAAAAGCAAAATATTTACGCTTGATCCTTTCATTGGGCGGGTTGTGTTTCCTCTTGCCTGTTTGACAGGCAGCAATGTAATATTAATCCAGCAACAAACTATCACTCAGCTTGCCGGGAGGTTTGGCCGTGAAAAACTTGAAACCTTCCTCTACGAGTTTAACCCCGCCGGAAGAATCGAAGCCCTTACCGAAAAAGAAGGCTGGTTCATCCTCCGACAATCTTCGCTTGACTCCCTCCGAGATCGAATCCTTGCGGACGCACGGGAAGCAGGTATCAGCCCAAGCGCGTGGCAAGTTCAAACATCTTTTTCAAGATTAGCTGATCAAGAAGAAGCTACGAAAAGCCCCTATAGTGGGGACGCGTTTACCGATGGAGAAACCCTTGGCCTAATAAAGGTGCACTATGGACAGGCTGACCTTGCGGGAGAGATGGCAGAAAGGATTGGCGGTGAGATCGCAGTCGTCCCATGGCATATGCCTGACTCCCTGGTTAGACATGATCGAAAATGGAGAGTTGTCAAAGGAGGAAAGCCAAAAAGCCATTTCGAGCTTGCTGAAAGGATCGCAACTCCTCTTTGGCAAAAAAATAGACTCCACCCCTTAATAAACCACAAGGCTTATATGTTAGTATCGTTGCGGTATCAGGACAAACAAAAAAAGCCGCCGATGGTTCCAGTCCAGAGGGCTCCAATTGCCCAAGGAGGGAAGCAGCAACGACTTTAAGCCGATGGGGGATGCTTTGGCCCCTGCTGCGCAATCACAGACCGTTGACCACGGCGGTCAACCTGCCTTCGCTGGTGAATCTGTTACAAAGTCCGTCCAGACCACCCTCAACGCCGAGCAGAAAGCAATAACTGTAATTTTTGGGAAGGGGCACCGACCCTTCATTCCTCGCAAGGAACCCCTAATGCAATCTCGGGCCAAGGCACTTCTTCAGGGCTTTTTGAGACGTTCGCAGGGCATCTTCTGTTTCCGGGGAACAGAACCATTTCGCGGGTAAGTCCCAAAATGAATTTGGAGAGACTGCCCCAACCGCACATGCCAAAGCAGCTTTTAACCAGTACTGTAATTACCCTCTATTCAAACAGGAAAAAGCGGTGCACGGTTAGGTAGCGGTCACAATGCCGCTCTGGGAACTTCCCCCATCCAAACCCGTAACACCGCAAATTGACAAGAAAAACCGTCCACTAACGTATGACGGCTTAGACATGATGCCAAAGGTGTGTGAGAGGCATAGAAAAAGCCACCGGGATTCTTGGGGAGCGCCTACTCTCATCGGAGCAGAAAGGTCGTACCAAGCCAGAAGTAGTTTCTTATGATAAATTATCACCGGATGGCGGCAATGTCAAGAATGATGGCCTTGGATGACTTGCTTTTTCTAAGAGATGCTGTACACTTTCATTATAGGAGTGCGGCGGACTGAGAACAGCTTCGGACGTATGGCAGGGGGAAACTGCATCGGTCTTTTCAGATGGTCGCTTCCATGCTGTTTTGAACTGCATGGAACCTCCTCCCGACGGGACGATCTCGGCAATGACGAGCGTCCCGTTTATTTTTTTCTCGAACAACACCGATTGCTTTCCCGCCTGTGTCGTCCCCACCATAATCCGCGTTGGTTCGCCAAGAACTATCAGGAGCAACTTCAGGTCGTTCGTTGTAATCTCTTCTTGCGGCGGGGTTCTCCGGGCTTCGGCTGCTTGATCCCCATGATCTTTTAAGCTATGGGCAATATCATTCGCCACCAGTTCAAAGCTCGCGTCATTAACCTTCACACCTGTCAGTGCCCTGATCCTGGCAGCCACCTTCCCACGCCAATTCAGGGCGTAACCGTTATTGTCGCCATCGGTTTTTCAGTTGCCTTTGTCGCCATCTTCATGGTGTCTTGATGTTTTTCATCTCCAGCTTTTGTTCTCGTAAGGCTTGGCGAAGCTCTCGCAGCATTGCCCTGAATCCCCCCTTATCACCTCGCCTTGCACTGGCTTGTTTTCCGCTCTCTGTTCGAGGGCCGGTTGATTTTTCCCACGGTCGCCATTGTCTGATCATTTCCGCCTGCCGCTTCCTTCGTTCCAAAGTCCAGCCGTTCATTTGGTGCGTTCTCCAATAGTTGGGTCTGCTCAATTTTATTTTCCCGTGCGCGTGGGGCTTCATTGCCATTGTTTACCTGTTGCGGGCCGTTGGCAAAATTGGCCTGGCGGGCGAAGACTACAGGCGGGTTCTTGATGGTAGCCAAGGTTTCCAACGTTGCTCGGCATTGGTTTTGAGCCCGCAAGGCAAGTTTCATAAAGACTTCTATGTTCGTTATTAAGGTTTGGCACATCCCACGTTCCACCAGCCGGACAAAAAGGCTTTGCAATGCCGTTGCCTGATTGGTAAGCATGGCCTCTGCTTGCGACATATTCCCGCCTTGAACCGCTACAGCCTGCTCCCGCAAATATACCGCCAAACCTGGGACATCTACATCCTTGAAAAACGTCTGCTCCCCGTCTGCTGCTCTAATCACACGACACGCCGCTACATAAGGCTTACAAATTAATTCCGCAAAATTTAGCTGAGTTTTGGTTGCCGTCACCCCCTTTATGTTTTCGACTCTCTTTCTTGGCAGTTTTTCTTCTGTCTTCAGGTTTTTGCCTATTTTTGCACTCATCGTTTATACCTCAATGTATTGTCAAAAGAGCACAGCCAGAGCAGTAAGGCCCTTGCCATTCCCGGCAATGCTCCAGGCTTGTGGATGCCATTACGCCGGTTTGCTCGTAGGCTTGGCAGTTGACTTGCTTCCGGTGTAGCTTGGTGATCTTGACGAATGCCTTTACAGCGGTGTTTCCCGCCACGATCCGCAAGGGCTTGGCTTCCTCCGGCAAGGTCTGACACTCGCAGCAGAAATACCCGCCACGATCTGATTCTGTGAACAGGTGCCCGGAACAGATAGGGCAGGGCTTCAGCCAGTCAACTTTTTCGGGGGTCTGATCTGCGCAACTCGCCTTTTCATTGTGCAACTTTTGGGGGTCTGTTTCGGGCAAAAAGTTGCACGTGTTTTCCCCCTTGGTTGCATTGTAGTTGCACATCTGGTTGCGCATGAAAACCGCTTCTGCTAAGGCTTTCAGGGTAGGTGGTTGCACAGGAGTTGCAGTGGTAGTTGCACATATTGGGTCGAAAGTTGCACAGTTGCAGTCCATAGGGAACGCAACTATGCAACTTTTTAAGGATGCGGTCATGCTCCCCCTCCTTTCTTGGTCTCAATCAACCCGGCGGCCTTGGCTTTTTTCGCGTGGCGTGAGACGCTCGACTTGTTGATATTCAGCTCTGTGGCAACATCGCCTTGCGTCATGCCCTCATTGAGCAACGCAACCACTCTGTCAAAGGTGCTATTCTCAACTGTCCGGGTACGCCAGGTCATGCGCCCGTGGTCATCGGTGGTCAAGGTTGCCTCGATTGACTTTACATCCTCGCCATGAATACCCCTGGCCTTCTCGAAGTGAATCTCGAAAACCGCCCCCTGATCCGGCTCGTAGTCCACTGGTCGGCGGAGAGCAATCGAAGTATCAAGAACATCTTCCCGGCGACTGGTACCCCTCTGCGCGCCACCCTTGCCGGAATGGTGAACAAATAGCACGGAACGTCCAGCGGCACGTTGCTTAAGAGCCCAGCCTTGAGTTGGCCCCCACCCGTCGCCGTCATTCTCTTTCGCCCCAGAAAGGGTGCTGATATTGTCCACCACTATCAATTTGATTTCATCGCTCAGAATACTTTCAATAGCGGCCTGCCCTTCCTCTGTGTCGATGCGGGGCATACCTTCAGGCTGCAAGTCAGGGGTCAGCAGGATAAACGGCGCGGCGGGCTCCTTGTCGTTGCTGATGATGATTGCGATTAACCGCTCCTGCATAACCGGGCCTGGCATTTCTCCATCAATGTAGAGGACGCCAACCGGCTTCGGTGCCTGCCAGCCAAGAAAGCTGCCGCCGGAAGCCACGGCATAGGCCACCCCAAGGGCGAAATGGGTTTTGCCGATGCCCCGGTAGGCATAGACCATTGCCAGCCCTTGAGACGGGAGCCAGGGGGAAAGGAGGTTTGCCCGTGGCGGAAATTCACGGGCCAGGAACGCGGCAATATCTACGGCAACCACCTTATTGTGTGACTTGACGGGCTCCACTGTAGTGGGCTCCGCCCCTACCTGCTCCACGGGCCGCTTGTGTCCCTTGATCCATCCTGCAACCTGTTCCGGTGTCCAGCCCTCGGCCTCTGCGTCTGCCAAGTCCCAGCCCTCGGCTTTGCCTGGTGGTGGCTCTATCAAGGAAACCTCAACCGCTCCAGCTTCCAGGGCAGCACGGGCCACGGCTTCCCCAGCCTTGCGCCCTGGTTCATCGTGGTCCGGCCAGATTGCCACCCGCCGCCCTTGCAGAGCTAAAAAATCAGCCATGGCCACAGCATTACAACCACCCGGCCAGGTGATAGCCACAACGGCGGGTAGAAGCCTTTGCGCTGCATCGGCGGACTTCTCGCCCTCCACCACAAGCACGGGGGCTTTTGGCCGTTGTGCTAACCGATCCAACCCAAACAGCGTGCGGGGTGCTGGAAATGCCTTCCACTTCCACGCGGTTTCCCCAGTAGCGGTGTCCATGCCGTAGGTGTAGGGGAGAACCTGTTTTTTCTCTCCAACATGATCAAACCGGCAAGCATATCCCAACAGTTCACCCGCTGGGCCTCTATATTCCCACTTGGCCGATGGTCTGCCGTGCTTATCGTGGTTGATTGATTTTGGCGGGGTGTCGGCGGGTATGCTTTTCCAGGTGTCCAGTGTGCGCTTGGGTTTCGGTCTGGTGGTTGTCTTGGTGGTGTCACCCACTCCCAACCATCGCGCTGCCTCAACCTGAGAAACATCACGAACCGCAGCCACAAATGAAACCGGATCGCCACCTTTGTCTCTGGTTGCGAAATCAGCCCATACACCGGTATCAATGTTGATGGAAAGGGATTGCCCCGCGTTCCCGCTCAAATCGCCGCAACGAAATTCCCGGCCATGAAAGCGGCCTTCTGGTACCAGTTCCGTTAATAAGTTGGGTAGGCGGTCAAGTGCGGCCTGGTTGACCGCATCAAAGTTAATCATGAGCCAACCCCATCTTACCGATGATCCAAGTCGCCCAACTAACCGGGAGAAGCTCCCGGCAAGCCAAGGAGACAACAAACTGCTTTATCTGTTGACGGGATATTGCCGCAACCCAAATCATTGAAGGGGTTTTGTCCAAAGTGGTCTGCTTGGTGGGGGACGACGTATAGCCCGCCAAACTGAGGAATACGGGACGACCACAGGGAGGATGCGGGGAGGTTTCCATTATCGGTCCTCCGAAATAGGTTCCATTCGGCCTTCAAGCCAAGCAATGAGGTCGATCACCCTGTACGCCACGAGCCTGCCTACTTTGACTCGTGATGGCCCGAGGCCAAGACTATCCAGATTGGCAAGATACTTTTCCGACATAAGCCCGCCGGTGAAATCCGAAACCAATCGGCGGGCAACGAGAGAGGATGGCCATTTTTCGGCAAGATGGGCCAAGCCGGAAGACTTTTGCTTATTCGCTACTGCTTCCCATTTTTTCAGGCAACTACCTTGTGCCTTACCCTCTAATGCCATGTTTTTGCGCGACTTTTTCATTTTTTTGCTCCTTTTGGTTTGGGCAAAAAAAAAGACCCAAACACCGTTTTTATGGTGAATGGGCCTCAAAGTATCCTTGCGGACTTCTTGGTAACCGCTTACTGCCTATGTATTGGAAGCCCGCTGATAAAGACCAGCAAACTTGTATCTATGACTAATTTATCCTAAAGGAAAAAGCAAATAAAATTTTATTCGACATTCGGCTTTACCTTGCGGATCTACAATTCCCAGCTGAATCTAAATCTTTGATGGCCACCAGCTCACAGAAACACCTTGTACTCGGCCTTCAATGCCCTGGCCATCCGCTTGACCCTGGCTACGCCAATGGGTATCTTGCCGCGCTCCATCAAAAAGATATGCGATTAAGGGATTTCGGCAATGGCAGCCAGTTCCGTTTGGGTCAGATCTTCCCGGTACCGGGATCCCCGTAGACAGATCGCAGGGTATTCTTCTTCTGCGTACTCAGGAAAAATTTCATGCCAGGGTATGGTCTGGCTCATAAAAAATTCCGGTAATCCGCATGCAATGTCTTGGCCAGTACCTTGGCCCGCTCCTTGCCGATAACCCGCTTGCCGTTCTCCATTTCGGATATGTGCCGTTGCGGAATGTCGGTAAGCGCGGCAAGCTGCCGCTGGGTGAGGTTTTCCCGGTGGCGGTAAGCGCGGATTGCGGTCTGCTGCTCCTTTCCCTGATACTCCGGAAACACCTCGGCGACGGAATAGGTACGCTCGTCACCGGCCTCGATAGTCTCGGCATATTCCTTGATCCGTGGCGCATTGTTCCGATGAACCCGCAGGCGCAGAGTTATCATCTCTTCTTCAATACGGGGCTTTTTCGTGGCTGCCTGCATAAATAACCTCTATCAAGCGAATCTGTCCTTTGTTTTCCCGCCAAACCACCACATAGGTGGGATGGCCCTTTTTTAGATGGCAATGGTGGTTGCCGTCTGACAGCCTGGAGTAATTTGGCCAGTCTCCCCGTACTGGTCCGGTGGCCTCAATATCCCGCACCAGCTGAAAGAGGGCTTCCCGCACTCTGGCGGGCAGCTTTTCTTTCTGCTTTCGCACTCGGCCTGTAAACTTAACGGCCCATTTCATAATATACCCATCATTAGTATCAAGCAAGCATTACTTGTCTGGCCGGGTTCATCCTGCCGCCTCCATCCGTTGCACTGCCGTCTTCAATGAGTTTTCACCAAGGTGAGCATAGCGCATCGTAAGCTTTATATCAGAGTGTCCCAGCAATTTCATAACATAGTAAATATCGGTGCCGCTTTCCACCAGCCAGGAAGCGAAAGTGTGACGCAGTGTGTGGAATGTGACGCGCTGTCGCTTCTCAGTAATGCCCTCGTTCAGCCCTATCTTGTCAACGGCCCGGTTGAAGGTGTCAGACGCTTGTTTGATCTTTGCGCCGTTGCGGTCAGGGAATACCAGCCCAGCCGGTGCGCTCTTTGTTCTGGCTTGCAGCATGGCCTTGACGGCCTCTGTCATAAACGCAGGCCTGCCCTTGGGGTTTTTGGTGTCGCGTAAAGTTATGATCCCGGTGGAAATGCAAACGTCTGCCCAAGTTAGGGAAAACACTTCGTCCGCTCTCATCCCGGTATGAATTGAGAGCAGGGCCATGTCGTGAACATTCTGGCTCATTACAGCCAACTGGGCCAGCAGGGTAGTGGCCTCTTCCCGTGAGAGGTAGCGTGTTCGCTTGTTGTCGAACTTTGGCCTATTCACCTTCCCCGCTGGGCCTGCCTGGTTTTTCCCCGTATAAAGATCGTTGGTAAGGGCATAGTTGAACACTTGACGAACCACGGCCAAGGCATAGACGATGGAGCTGCCAGCACGTCCAGCCGTGGCCATAGCTTTCTTAATCTTCTCAAGATCAATGGGGGCAATGTCGCCCAAAGGCTTGTTACCGATTACCGGGCCGATCCAGATACGGAAAAGGCTTTCTTCACTTTTCCATGACCTGGGATTTCTTCTGTTGGCTTGTGTGTGGAGAAGGTATTTGGTGTGGAAGATGTCAGAGAAGGTCAGTGTCTCAATAGCGGTCTGCTTGTCCTGCTCTTCCTGCTCCTGGCGTTCAGCAGCGGCTATCCCCCTTTTTTCTTTCAGGGTTCGGGGTCCGGTGCCTTGGCGGCGGTTCTCTTGCAGTTCGGCCAAGATTGCCGACGCTCTCTTTTCAGTCATGCCCTGGCTTGCCCAGCCCACGGCCTCTTCTGCCATCTTTCCATCCAGCTTGTAAAAAATGGTGTAGTAGCGGTCTGGCTTATTTCCAACGCCATGACGGCGGGTGTCGTGCTCCCTGTATCTTATCCCGGGATGTTTTGACTTGATCCACCTTGCCATGCTGTTTCCCTCCTGGCTCTCTTGTATATCAAGCCCTCGCAAAAGTTGTCCAACTCCTGTCCAACTTTTTAGGGGATTTTGTGGGCAGTCTTAGGAAACAGAATAAGAAATAAACCCTTTGGTGTCAAGCAATTATGTGATTATGGGAAAAATCGGGAAAGTGTAAAGAACTGATTCGTAATCAGTAGGTCTGGAGTTCGACTCTCCCCGTTGGCTCCAGTAATAGCAAGGGTTTCCGGGTTTTCCTGGAAGCCCTTTTTTTGCGTCAAGTGTCCACACGAAGTCCATTGATCCAATACCTCGGGGTGGTAATGCCGCCACAGAAACACCTTGTACTTTAGCCTTACACGCCCTGTCCAGCAGTTTGCTCATGGTCACGCTGCCGGCCCCCAGAAACAAAATCCCATAGTGTCAACAGAATGCTTTTTCGTAGGTTACAACATATGTTATCTGGCTGCAGATTTTTTTAAATATTTCTCAGGTGGGACACTATATGTCCTACCTGAGAGGTTACAGTGATAGCCAGAAGAGAACAGGCGGATTTTTTCAACCAGGAGGATATGATTATGGGTTGTCTCGGGAAAGTGTAAAGAACTGATTCGTAATCAGTAGGTCTGGAGTTCGACTCTCCCCGTTGGCTCCAGTAATAGCAAGGGTTTCCGGGTTTTCCTGGAAGCCCTTTTTTTGCGTCAAGTGTCCACACGAAGTCCATTGATCCAATACCTCGGGGTGGTAATGCCGCCACAGAAACACCTTGTACTTTAGCCTTACACGCCCTGTCCAGCAGTTTGCTCATGGTCACGCTGCCGGCCCCCAGAAACAAAATCCCATAGTGTCAACAGAATGCTTTTTCGTAGGTTACAACATATGTTATCTGGCTGCAGATTTTTTTAAATATTTCTCAGGTGGGACACTATATGTCCTACCTGAGAGGTTACAGTGATAGCCAGAAGAGAACAGGCGGATTTTTTCAACCAGGAGGATATGATTATGGGTTGTCTGGAAAACAGTAGGGAAGCAGGGCGTTTAGGACGGGGCGCTGGGGACAGGGCGCATAACTTGAAAGGTCATGGCAGGAGAGGGAGGAAGATGGATGTCGTGTCGGGAACGGATCATCGGCTGCTGGTATGGCCCGCGTATGAGGATTATTTACAGATCCCGACATACCTGCGTTGGGGGATCAGTCTGCCCGCGGAAAATGAATATGAGTAAATAGTTCAGGCAGGTTGCCCGCACTTTTCTAAAAAAACATACCATCGTTGATGTCTGTCGGTTATTATTATTCCTTTTGTCTGGGGGCGTTAGGAGATCTTGAGGGTCTGGCAGATGAAAATGAGGTTGGCTGGATGAAGATTATCTGTAACGGTGCCGCACGGGAAATCGCCTCCGGGACTTGGCTTGTGGATTATATCAGCCAGCTTGGTCTGGATGTCTCTTCGGTGGCGGTCGAGTGTGACGGGAAGATTCTTACCCGGGAAGAATATGCAAGCCATGCCTTGCGGGATGGATCGGTGCTTGAATTGATACGGTTTGTGGGGGGAGGTTGAGATGTTGATTATTGCGGGGAGAAAATTTCGCTCACGGCTCTTTGGCGGCACCGGTAAGTTCTCCTCGCCCGAGGTCATGAAGGAGGCGCTTGCTGCCTCGGGTTGTGAGATGGTTACCGTGGCCCTGCGTCGCATTGATCTTAATAATCCGGCTGATGATATCATGCGTGTGCTGGATCGTGAGCGTTACCTGTTTTTGCCCAATACTTCCGGGGCTCGGGATGCGGGAGAAGCTGTCCGGCTGGCCCGACTGGCCAGGGCGTCAGGCGGCGGAGAGTGGCTCAAGCTTGAGGTTACCCCTGATCCGAGAACACTGCTTCCTGATCCCATCGAAACCCTGAAGGCCACCGAAGAATTGGTCAGGGAGGGGTTTAAGGTGTTGCCCTATATCAACGCTGATCCGATTCTGGCGCTGCGCCTTCAGGATGCGGGCGCGGTTGCTGTCATGCCTCTTGGTTCGCCCATCGGCACCAATCAGGGGATATTGACCAGATTCCAGATTGAGATTATTATTGCCCAGGCCCAGGTGCCGGTTATTGTTGATGCCGGGCTTGGCGCGCCCTCGCATGTGGCAGAAGCCATGGAGATGGGGGCCGATGCGGTGCTGGTCAATACGGCCATTGCCGTGGCCGGAGATCCGGTGCGGATGGCCCGTGCCTTTGCCCTGGCGGTGGAAGCGGGACGGCTCGCCTATGAAGCAGGCCTTGGCGCGGTGAGTAAGGACGCGGCCCCATCTTCGCCCGAGGATGGCTTGGGATTCTTGCGGTAGCCCATGTTCGTTATTCCTGAATTCTCAATATTGCAGGAGGCGATTAACCGCGCCAACGAGGCCGAGGTTCTGCAGGCCTTGCACTCAGATCATCCTGGGCTGACAGGTCTTGCCGCCTTGTTATCGCCTGCGGCTGAACCGCATCTTGGGGCCATGGCAGCGCGCTCTACCGCTATCACTATCCAGCGTTTTGGTCGCACCATTCAGGTGTATGCGCCTCTTTATCTTTCGAGTTTCTGCGCCAATCGTTGTGCTTATTGTGGTTTTTCGGCGGACAATGCCATTGCCAGACGGCTCCTGAGCCTTGAGGAAGCAGAAAAAGAGGCCATGATCCTGCACCAGCGGGGGTTTAATCATCTTCTTCTTGTTTCCGGGGAGGCTCCTGGCAAGCTTGGCGTGGACTACCTCGAAAAGCTGGCCTTGCGTCTGCGGGATCGGTTTGCCGCCCTGTCCATTGAGGTGCAGCCTCTGGCCACGGAAGAGTACGCGCGCCTTTTTCGGGCCGGGATAACTGCGGTGGCCGTGTATCAGGAAACCTATGATCGTGAGGTTTATAAACAGGTGCATCTGGCCGGGCGAAAGGCTGATTTTGCCTATCGTCTGGAAAGTCCGGCCAGGGTCGCGGCCGCTGGGATGCGGGAGGTCGGGATCGGCGCTTTGCTTGGCCTGGCGGACTGGCGGGCGGAGGGACTTGCCCTGGGCTATCATCTTGCCTGGCTGAGACGGCATTACTGGCGCACCGGGTTTACTGTTTCTTTTCCTCGTCTGCGTCCGGCGCAAGGGGAGTTCAAGCCATTGCTGCCGGTAAGCGAGCGAGATCTCAGCCAGATGATCTTTGCCCTGCGGATTTTTGACCCGGATGTCGGCCTGTATCTTTCGACCAGGGAAGAGGCCCGTTTTCGTGACGGCATGATCGGCCTTGGCCCGACCCGTTATTCAGCAGGTTCATGCACCGCGCCGGGCGGATACGGCCAGACCAACGCAGGCGTGGAACAGTTTGAGGTGGGGGACAGCCGCAGCCTTGCCGAGGTAAGCGTCGCCATCCAGCAAAAGGGCTTTGATCCGGTCCGCAAGGATTGGGATGCCGGTTTTCAATTATAATGAGGGAGGAGTAAATCCAATGGCAGACTTGAAGAAAATGTACACCACCATTCTTGGTGATCACTTCCCTATGGAGATGAAAATCACCTTTGGCGACCAGGAATTGAGGTATCGGAAGAGGACCTGGAAGATCGTGGCCGAAGACGGAAGCATCGACGAGCGGGGGGTGCGTTATGGTGAGAATCCCGATCAGGAAGCGGCCCTCTATGAATTGACCAACGGCAATCTGGTTTTGGGAGACTGCCGGTTCATCGAGCCGGGCAAGGGGCTGGTGAGCGGGATCAAGGTAGAGGACATGCTCCAGGTGGGCAAGCATCCCGGTAAGATCAATCTTACCGACATCGACAACGGCTTGAACATCGTCAAGTATCTCATGGACCGTCCGGCCGCGGTGATTCTCAAGCACAACAACCCCTGCGGCGCGGCCTGCGGGGAAACCCTGGCCCGCGCCTATGATCGGGCCAACCGGGCCGACCGCATTGCTGCTTTTGGCGGGGCGGTGATTCTCAACCGGCCCTGCGACAAGGAAACAGCTGAGCTCTTGAGCCAAAACTATCTGGAAGTGGTCTGCGCCCCTGAATTTGAGGCAGGAAGTCTGGAGATTCTCGCGGCCCGAAAAAATTTGCGGGTGGTGCGAATCAGTCGGATAGACCGACTTGCCGACTATGAAAAATACCGCTATGTCGATTTCAAGAGCCTGATCGATGGCGGGCTCATCGTCCAACAGTCGGCGGTTAATTCCATTCGTTCGCTGACTGATCTGAAGCCGGCGGTAAGTACCTCGAAGGGCCAGGAATACAAGGTTGAGCGTGAGCCTACTCAGCGGGAGATCGACGACATGCTCTTCGGCTGGGCCGTGGAACACGGGGTGACCTCCAACTCGGTTATCTATGTTAAGGATGGCTGTACGGTGGGCATCGGTACCGGCGAGCAGGACCGGGTCGGAGTGGCCGACATCGCAGTGTACAAGGCCTATACCAAGTATGCCGACATGCTTTGTTTTGACACCTTTGGCCTGCCCTATGCTGATATGGCGCTGGAGATTGAGCAGGGCAAACGGGACAAGGCGGATCAGGAGAGGATCGACGGTCAGACCAAGGCGGACAAGGCCGGGCTGCCGGGCTCGGTGATGATCTCTGATGCTTTTTTCCCGTATCGTGATGGCGCCGATGTGGGCATCAGGCAGGGAGTATCGGCCATCCTTCAGGCAGGTGGCTCCATGCGTGATTTTGAGACCATCCAGGCCTGCAACGAGGCCAGCCCGCAGGTAGCCATGAAGTTTACCGGACAGCGGTCTTTTAAACATTAAACCGGAATAACCTTATCTATTGACCATCAAACTTCAGAGGAGATCATGAGCAAAACTGCCCGACGCCCACCAATGCCCGCCCCCATCACCTACGGGGATTGCCTGAAAAAATATACCTACGATCAGGACAAGGTCTGTACCCCCGAGGAGACTATCGTCAAGCTTAAGCAGAAACTGGCCGAGGTCAAACTTGATATTTTGAACGATGTGCGGCGGGTTGACACCGGCAGGTTGGATATTCCGGTTTACTTCAGCGTTTGCGGCCGGGAGGCCTTTGAAGTTATCCGCAACAAGAAGCAGCTGGGTAAGGGCTGTACTCCGGCTCAGTCTCAGGCCAGCGCCTGTATGGAGCTGATTGAGCGCTTCAGTTTTTTCAGCTTCAAGCAAAACCCGGCCAATTTTATTCGGGCTACCTACGCCAAACTAAAGGCCGAGGGGTTGCCCCTGTTGCCTCTCAAATATCTGCTCCAGTCGGTACACGATGAAAATACCTCAGAAGAAACCTTAGCCGAGCTGATTGCCGATATCCCCATTCGCTGGGCCTGGGCTACCAACCTCAACCGAGGGGAGATGGTACTGATTCCCTTTTCCTGGTTCTATGCGATCAATGAATTTAACGGTCCTGCCGCTGGCAACAGTTATGAAGAGGCGATCTTACAGGGGCTTTGCGAGATCGTCGAGCGTCACGTCTGCGCGGTGATCACCCGTGAACGAATCAAGGCCCCGCTGATTGATCCAAATTCCATCACCGATCCAGTAGCCGTTGAGTTATTACGAAAATTCACCCGTCACGGGATTAAGGTTTATCTTAACGACTTTTCTCTGGACACCGGCATCCCCACGGTGGGGGCCCTGGCTATCGATCCATCCACCTTTCCAGAGACCAGCGAAATCGTTTATACTGCCGGCACCACTCCTGAACCTAACAAGGCCCTGATCCGGGCACTCACCGAAGTGGCCCAGCTGTCCGGGGATTTTCACACCAAATCAAACTATGTGGCCAGCGGCCTGCCTAAACCCCTGTCTCTTGATGAGGTGGACTATATTATCCATCCCGACCGGATCGTGCAGCTCAGCGATCTGCCCGATCTTGGCGACAATAACATGAGGGTGGAGATCGACCGCTGCCTTGCGGCCCTTGCCAAGCTGGATATGGAGGTGTTTCTGGTTGACGTGCACCACAAGGACTTGCAGATTCCGGCGATCTACACCATTGTGCCAGGGGCCCATTTCCGGGAACGCTCCATCAGCAAGAGCGTTGGGTTGTTTGCCGCCAAGCTGGCTCATGAGCAGATCAGTGACCCAGCTGCCCAGATTGAGCAGCTTAAAAAAATGAGCGCCATCCTGCCCGGAGCCTATTTTATTGAGTTTTTTCTGGGCAAGAAGAAGGCGGCTTTACAGAGCTTTCAGGAGGCCATGGATCATTTCAACCGGGCCTTGGCGCTGAACCCCGAGGCTGAGGATCTTCCCTATATCTACTCCTTCATGGGGGAGTGTCTGAAAGACATGGGCCAGTATCAGGAGGCTATTGTGGTTCTGCAGCTTGGTATCGAACAGGATGAGGAACGGCCGGATATTCACAATCTGCTGGGATTTTGCCATTACAAGCGGGATGATTTTGAGACCGCGGTTATCCACTTTTCTCGCAGTATTGAGTTGGAGCCAGGCTCGGCTATTGATTTTGCCAATCTCGGAGTCAACCTGCGCAAGCTAAATCGCCTGGACGAGGCGATTCACAACTTCAAGATTGCCATGACTATGGACCCTTATCTGGAGCTTGCCCGTACTCATCTGGATGAACTGTATGCCATGCAAAAACAATCCGTTGAACAAACGTCTATCGATTAAGGAATTTTAACGATGATTCTACAAATTGAGGAAAAAATTCTGACGGCCATGCTGGAGCATGGTCGTCGGGAGGAGCCAAACGAGGCCTGCGGTTATCTGGCCGCCAAGGACGGGGTAGTTGATCGTCTGTTCGAGTTGACTAACATAGATGCCGCCCCAGATCATTATACTATGGATCCGGCGGAACAATTTGCCGTTATCCGGCAGATCAGGGAAGAGGGCTTGCAACTGGCGGCGGCGTATCACAGTCATCCGGAAACCCCGGCCCGGCCTTCGGTGGAGGACATTCGCCTGGCCAACGATCCCGGCATGGTTTATGTCATCGTCAGCCTGATGGCGGGAGTGGAGCCGGTTCGGGCCTTTAAGATCAGAGGAGATGAGGTGGTCGATATACCCCTGCAAGTGCGGCAGGGGAGAGTATAAGGCTGTTAGAGAATATTTTTGCGGAGTCTGGTGTGCAGGTAGAGGCTCTCCAGTTTCTCCCTGGCCCAGGGGGTCTGGCGCAGGAATTTCAGGCTCGATTTGATTCCTGGGTCCTTGGTAAAGCAGTTGATCGAGATTTTCTCCCCCAGCTTTTCCCAGCCGTAGTGTTCTACCAGTCGGGTGAGGATAACCTCCAGAGTGATGCCGTGCAGCGGATTGCTTTTTTGAGTTATGCTCATGGCGCTTCCTTTGTTTGTTAGTCTTAGAGATGCGGGTCATAATACGCCGGTTTGCTTTTTTTTGCCACTGAGGAGAGGGAGACACTGTTTCGTAGCGATATTGGTATTGTGGTGGATGCCCCTCGATAAATCCAGATCATGATTTTCCTCTGGAAGACAACGATGAAAATGTGATATTGTGATCAGTAGTCGGGATGTCACAGAGAAGATGCCCAGGGAATCCCTTTTAGCACAGATATATGTTCAGCAACTACAAACAGGTGTGGATATGAACTCAAAAGAGAATGAACAGCCAGCGGATGTGATTGGCGATATTCTTAATATTGTTCACAATTCCGTTATTCTTGTAGATCCTGCGGAACGGATTTTTTTTGCCAACAACAGGACGGCTGAGATGTTCAGGGCCCACCCAGATCAGTTGAAAAATCTTGATTTTTCAGAGCTTTTTATGCCGGAAGACCGAGAGTTTATGCTCCCTAATATTCTGCTACTGACCAGAAGAAAACAGGAGTTTGAGACCGAGATTATGTTGCGTTGCCTGGACGGCGGCTCTTTTTTGGGGATTCTTTTCTGCTCCGTTTTTAGTTGGGACAATGACGAATGCATAGCCATAACCATCCATGACAGCTCCAAGATGAAGGCCATTGAGCGTACACTCAGGCATTCTGAACGTGTTGCCTTCCTGGGTCATATGCTTGATGAGATCAGCCATCAGGTCCGGAATCCCATTCAGGTTATTGGCGGCTTGGCCAGACGAATGAAGGGAACGGTTGGGACCAATGAACGGTATATGGATACCATTGTGCGGGAGTCTGGGCGTCTGGAGAAATTGCTGGACACCCTGAATGCCTTTATCAGGTTGTCTCGACCGAGGACCAGCATAGTTTTTATGGCGGAACTATTTCGTGTCGTGCAGCCAAGACTGGAAAAAATCGCTGTTCAACATGGAATCAGTATTAAGTACCATTATGACGAGATAATTCTGAGCAAGGCAATCCTGGCCGACCTTGTTCTGATTGTAGAGGCGCTGGAGGTGGTGGTGACCAATGCCTGTGAATCATACGGTGAAAAATACCCCGGCGATTCGATTGAATTATGGCTTTTTGACCCAGGTCAGCCTGACTGTCCCGGCGCCATCAGGATAATAGACCATGGTTGCGGTATCAAAGCGGAGAGTCTGCCGCAAGTCACCACCCATTTTTTCACCAACAAGACTGGGCATATCGGCATGGGCCTTACTTTTGCGCAGCGGATAGCAGAAGAACAGAACTGCCAGATGGAAATTGTTTCTGTTGAAGGACAGGGTACCAATGTTACCTTTTTTCTGAAAAAAGAAAGAAGAAGGCCGTTGCGCACCGAAAGGCTGGAATAAAGGTAAGCGTTCAGCAGCACCACATCTGCTTTATCGGCACTGCTGCCGATGATTGACAGTCATCGGCCTACTCATGTGCAATAGCACACTTCGCAGACCTCTTCCTCGCATCTGCGGCACTGCTGAACGCTTACAGTGGGTTTATCTTAAATTTTGGTGCCCCTGGTGAACGATTACGAATAAAGGAGCAAGTCGAACTGATATAAGCAAGGGCTGAATTGCAGTTTGCATTAAAAAAGGCGGAACGCTGATAGCGCTTCGCCTTTTTTTGTTAGTGAAGCAAAAACAGCTTAAACTGTCAGATCGTCACGGACAGTTTTGCGCGGGCCTCCGTGCCCGGCCGTGCTCCAGTCCCGGATCGGAGCGATTGCTGTAAGGTCTGCAGCCTTGTCAATGCGAACCAGTTTATCGTGGATTGATTGCCAGATGCAGGGCACGTCCTTGTGGATCTCGCAGCGGCCACCCACTGAACCACCGCAGGGGCCATTCATCAGACTCTTGGCGCAGCGGGCCACCGGGCAGAGACCGCCGGTGAGGTGGAGGATGCAGTTGCCGCATCCGGCGCATTGCTCGCTCCACACCCCTTGCTCAGCGGAGCCGCCAAAGGAGGAGGTGTTAACCCCGGGGTACACCTTGGCCATGGGCCGCAGATTGGCAATGAAATTAACTCCCACTCCGCAGGCCATGGAAACAATGACATCGTACTGGCCATCCCACTGGTCGATGCTGTCGATATATTCCTTGTCGCACTGGCGGACCAGAGTGGCCTCGATGGTTTCCACCGGTTGACCAGCCTTCTGTTTGCCCAGGCGGATCAGGGAGGCAAGAATCTCCACCTCGCGCTCGCCCCCGGCAGAACAGATCGTGACGCAACCGCGGCAACCAAGGACCAGGATACGCTTGGCGTCCTGTACCATGTCCATGATCTCAGCAAGTGGTTTTCTTTCGGCAATAATCATTTTGCACCTCCCATAAAAGGGCTGGGTCCCAAGGTCGTAATCCGTGTCTCCATCTCCTGGGCCGCCTTGATAAAGGCTGGGTGAAAGCCGCGCTCCAAGTGATACATCTCAATGCGTTCCGGCTCAACCCCGAGTTCGGCCAGGGCCTTTTTGGTGGCGGCTACCCGTTTTGCGGCTCGTTGGCTGCCCATGAGGTTGTGACATTTGTCCAGCGGGCAGCCGGTCACATAGATGCCGTCCGCGCCATCTTCAAAGGCCTTGAGCAGAGTGCTGACCTCGAGTTTACCTGTGCAGACCAAGCGGTTGATGGTCACGCTTTTGGGAAAGCCATCGGCCTGCAAACCTTCCGGCCCTTCGGCCAGGGTCTGCTGGGAGGTGTAATGGCAACAGAAGGCTTGGATATTCGGGGTAAAGGGCATGAGATTCACCATACTACTGGTTTGTGCCGCAGGCGGCGATCAAGCGCTCATCCTCGGACTCGTTTAAGCGGATGGCCTGGGCCGGACACTCAGCGGGGCAGATGCCGCAACCGCGACATTCTTGTGGATCAATGGCAGCCTTGCCCCGCTCGTCGATCTTGGGAATCCTCCAGGGGCAGACGCGGACACAGGTAAGGCAGGACACACAGAGATCGCGCTCAACCCAGGCGGCCTTGCCCTTGTCCAACAGATCCTGGATGGTGATATAGCCAGCCTTTATGGCTAACTGGCGCAGGGCAACCATGATCTCGGCAAAACGGACGTCCTGGGGGCAGACAAAGATACAGCTTCGGCATCTGGAACAGAACCAGAGCAAGTCGGATTTGAGCAGCTTGTCTTTCAATCCCATCCGGATCATGTGGATGATCTTGCGGGGGTCGAAGTCTGGGATCGCCTGACTGACCGGGCAGATGCCGCTACAGGCGCCGCAGGAAAAACAGCGGTTCAGGAATTCGCCTCCCGGAATCGCGGTAACCTCGGCGCTAAAGGCTGAATTGATATCTTTGCTGGAGATTGCCATAACAAAGCCTCATTGTAAGGTGTAAAACCCGGCAATGGGTGCCGGTTAATTTTTTTTTAATGTCGGACACTTTAGCATAAAAAACAGCCCTGCCCAATAGGTATATTTACCGGAATAAGCGGTTTTTGGGGAGGTGTTTGGTGTTCCGGAGCTTGATACTATACCAAAAACCGGAACTCGCCCTTGCCCAACAAATCCTGAAGATGGAGAACGCCCGCCAGCTTGCCGTGGTGATCGGTTACGGCCAGAAAGGTGATTTCGTGGCGCTGCATGATGCTGAGGGCGTCGGCGGCCAGAAGATCCGTGGTGATGACCTTGGGTTCCTTGGTTATAGTGTCCGCCAGGGTCAGGCCGCGCAGGTCGCCGCCTTTCTGGTTGATAAAACGGCGAAGATCGCCATCGGTCAAAATGCCGATAATTTTTTCATCCTGCATGACCAGGACAGCGCCAAGATTCTTGAGGTTCAGTTCGGCAATGGCTTTTGTCAAGGGGGCGGTTTTGGTAACCCGGGGGATCGCCGCGCCTGTGAGCATGACCTCGGCCACGTTTACCTTCAGACGTTCCCCAAGGCTGCCGGCGGGATGGTTACGGCGAAAATCACTTTCTTTGAATTGCTTGAGGTTCAGCAGGACCACGGCCAGGGCATCGCCCATGGCCAGAGCGGCGGTGGTGCTGGTTGTGGGTGCCAGCCCCAGGGGGCAGGCCTCGCGCGGCACCGCGACCTTGAGCACCGCATCGGCGCCCAGAGCCAGACTGGATAACGGGTTGCCGGTCATGGCAATGATTTTGGCGCCGCGTTTTTTGAGATTAGGAAGCAGGAGGCTGAGTTCCGCAGTTTCTCCGCTGTAGGAGATGGCCAGGATGATGTCCTGAGCATCCACCATGCCGAGGTCGCCGTGCATGGCTTCCACCGGGTGGAGAAACATGGCAGGGGTGCCGGTGCTGTTCATGGTGGCGGCGATCTTCTGGCCGATGATTCCTGATTTGCCGATGCCGGTGATTATTACTCTGGTCGAGCAGGTCATAATCATGGTCACAGCTTTTTCAAAATCAGCGTCGAGCTGGTCGAGCAGGGAGATGATCCCTTCGGCTTCGATCTTTAGCACTTCCTTTGCTTGTTCAATGCTCATTGGTTTTCCGGCTTAACTGCTGTAGAGATTCCTATTTTTTGTCTGTGGCTCGGCAGGCGTCCCTGGTGCCAAGGAGAAGCTTGCAGAATTCCTGGTCCGGCGGCACCGGATAATCTCCGTCAAAACAGGCCTTGCAATAGTCTGCCGGTGGGCCGCCACAGGCTTCCAGCAATCCCTCAAGGCTTAAGTAGTAGAGGGAATCAAGCCCCAGGTGATCGCGAATCTCCTCAACGCTTTTCTTGTTGGCGATGAGCTCGCCGCCCGAGGGAAAGTCGATCCCGTAATAGCAGGGGTTGCGGGTGGGCGGGCAGCTGATCAGCATGTGGATCTCTTTGACCCCGGCTTCGCGCAGGAATTTGACCCTGGAGCGGCCGGTGGTGCCGCGGATGATGGAGTCGTCCAGGATGATGACCCGTTTGCCCTTGAGAAAGGAGCGGATGGGGTTCAGCTTGACCCGAACCGAAAAATCGCGCATGGACTGGGTGGGCTGGATAAAGGTGCGGCCCACGTAATGATTGCGGATCACCGCCATTTCGAGAGGAATGCCAGAGGCCTGGGAAAAGCCGATGGCCGCGTAGTTGCCGGAGTCTGGAAAGGGCATGACGAAATCCGCCTCGATCTTGCATTCGCGGGCCAGGATCTCGCCCATACGCTTGCGGCTCAGGTAGACGTTTTTGCCGAAAATATCGCTGTCTGGTCGGGCAAAATAGACCTGCTCGAAGATGCAGAAGCTGCGACGCTGACTGGTGTCAAGGCTGAGGGAACGCTGGCCCTCGTGGTCGATGATCAGGATTTCGCCGGGCTCGATGTCGCGGACATACTGGGCTTCGACCAGGTCGAGGGCGCAGGTTTCCGAGGCGACGATGAAGCCGCCGTTGTTAAGTTTGCCGAGACAGAGCGGCCGGAAGCCGCCGGCATCGCGCACGGCGATAAGCTTGTCCTCGGTCATCAGCAAAATGGAATAGGCGCCTTTGATGCTCTCGAAGGTGTCGATGAGCGCCTGATCAAGGCCAAGGTGGGAGCAGCGGGCGAGCAGATGGACCACCACCTCGCTGTCCATGGTGGACTGGAAGATGGAGCCTTTTTTTTCCAGCTCGTCTCGCAGGCTGCGGATATTGACCAGGTTGCCGTTGTGGGCCACCGCCACGGTGCAGCCCTGGTGGGTGGCGGTGAAGGGCTGGGCGTTGACGATGTTGGAGGCGCCGGTGGTGGAGTAGCGGACATGGCCTACGGAGAGGTGGCCTGGCAGGCCTTGCAGGTCGGCCTCGTTGAAAACATCGTGCACCAGGCCCATGCCCTTGTGCTGGTAAATCTGGCTGCCGTCGCTGGTCACGATCCCGGCACTCTCCTGGCCCCGGTGCTGGAGGGCGTAGAGGCCAAAATAGGTGAGTTTGGCTGCGTCCTCATGGCCGAAAATTCCGCAAACGCCGCATTCGTCCTTAGGGCGGGATGCGTCTGAATATTTCATGGTGTTTTGTTCCTTATGAAGTGCTTTCCTGCCACCCGGAAAAAAGAAGAAAATATACATCCTTTTATATGGATGGGAAATGTTTTTTTGCTTCGTAACGATTCAGCAGCACCACATCTACTTTGTCATCTGTCTGCTCATGTGCCATAGCACACTTCGCAGGCCTCTTCCGCGTATCTGCGGCACTGCTGAATCGTTACTTTATTTTGGGTTTGTTTTCTTTTTCTCTTCGGTTCCGTTTTCGGAGGTCCGGCCTTCTCCGGCGTGATCCAACCCCCGAAAAAAATTGAGCCAGGAGGAAGTATTGTTGAGGGCCCAGTTGCGTGGGGGAACAAAGCCTTTTCGCATGGATTCCGGCAGGTCGCAGGCGACAAGGCGTTCGTAAATCCGCACATAGAGGCAGCGTTTTTTGCCGGGATACACCTCGCACCAGCCGTCGCGGCTACCGCCGCAGGGGCCGTTCAGCAGGTATTTGGCACAGCCGGATTGCGGGCAGACAAAGGCGAGCTCGCTTAGGGTGCAATCCCCGCAGTTCTGGCAGCCGAAGAGGAGAAATTTGGCCACATGCTCCAAATGAGTAAGCCCGTTATCGAACCCGCTGCCTTCCAGGACGAGACAGATTTTTTTGCTTAGCGGATAAAAGGGAGCCTCCTGGGTAAAAGCCAGGTTATGAACAAGCCGGGCCAGGCGGTAGTTGGTCTGCAAGCATGTTGATCTTTTTGCACAGACTGAAGTTTCGCTGGTGTTGAGTCCGGTTGCCTGGTCTTTTTTGTAGAGATAAAAACCGTCCTGGTGCCAGTAGTTCATTTTCGGGATCAGTTCTCTCCATTTGTCAGCAAAGGAATCGGCGGTGTTGAGAATGAAGTCTATGTTGTCATAGGTGAGCCCAGGTCCACCGAGATGGGCTCCTGCGTAACCCAAACCCTTGAGGATGGCCAGCAGCTTCGCGGCTCGCAGTAGTCTGGCCTGTTTGCCCTTGTCCAGACTGGTCGCCTCGCGGCGGATTTCGGCGTACAGCGCCTCGGTGATGATGCAGCCGGGGATTTTTCCGGTGCGCATGAGGGCGGCCACCGTGAGGTTGGGCACAAAAACATTGCCCAACACCGGCAGGTTCAGGTTGTTTAGTTTGATATACTGGAGCACCTCGTGGAATTTGCGGGCATCGTAACCGACCTGGGTAATGATATAGTCCGCGCCCTGCTCAGCCTTGCGGTGGAGCTTGGCATATTGCATCAGCAGTTCTGCCTCAAGCCGTTTGAAGGGCGAGAGGGCCACGCCCATAAGAAACGAGGTGGGGCTGATAGCGCCCCGGCCCTGATTCGGGCCGTAATTACCCCTGTTCATCCGGGAGATAAGGTCCAATACATGCACTGAGCCAAGATCAAAAACCGGTTTGGCAAAGCCTTGGTAACCTTCCTGAGGATAATCGCCGGTAATTACCAGCAGATCGCGAATACCACGCCGATCCCAGGCAAAGAGCAGGCTTTCCATCTGGTTGCGGTTCTTGTCCTTGCTGGAAAAATGGACAATGACATCAAGCCCCAGTTTCTGAATCTCGCGTCCTAGTACCTCCGGGGATAAGGCGGCATGACCACCAGCGTTTTCGGTGATGCTTACCGCCTGGATACGCGGGTCGTGCGCCAGTTTTTCAGCCAGTGCCAAGGTATGCTCGTGTTCTCGGTTGTGCCCGCCCCGGCTTGGTACCAACTCGAGAGTGATGGTGAATTGCTCTGGGTTGTAGAGCGATTGCTGAAAAGGGGATTTTATCTCAGGTTGCATGGGAAGGGGGATCCGGGATACGTGGTTGGATGATTTTCTTTTTGGTAATCAGCAAAATTTAAGTTAGCATAACCATTATTTTGTAAAAAGGAAACAGGGAGATATGGGGCCATGGGATATGTATTTAAAGGGAGAAAATTTTCCTTGTCAGCGCAGGGTTCCCTTTGTAAGATGAAGTGAATATGTCTTGAGTGCAATTATCCACACGAAATACAAGGAGAAAATTATGGCAAGTGATAAAGTTATCCAGATTTCCGATGATAATTTCGGCGCTCAGGCATTACAGTCCGAGGTTCCTTTTCTTTTGGATTTTTGGGCACCCTGGTGCGGGCCATGCAAAGCGATTGGCCCGGTTATCGACGAATTGGCTGCCGAATTTGCCGGCCAGGTTAAGTTTGGCAAGATGAATGTTGATGATAACCCCGTCACCCCTGGTAAATACGGGATCAGGTCTATCCCCACGTTGATTCTTTTCAAGGGTGGGGAGGTTGTTGATCAGGCGACCGGCGCGTTGGGTAAACAGCAGCTTAAGGCCATGATCGAAAAGGCTCTGTAGGCTTTGGTTTTTTTCTCTTTTGCTTGACATGGATGAGTGGGACATG
>Ga0156788_1139_pt1 | contig 27394 bp, 20 predicted proteins | sample RifOxyD3_FD_110737 | JGI IMG/M metagenome (GOLD analysis project Ga0156788, IMG submission 110737) | Deltaproteobacteria bacterium RIFOXYD12_FULL_53_23
ATCATGCCAGCCTTGATCCTCGGTGTAGCGCATGACCAGCATGTGATCGCTGAAATATCTGCCAAAGCCAAGGGAGTTTTGGTCCGGCTTGGGCTTGGCCTCTTTTTTTGTAACCCTTTCCACTTGTATATCCATAATCTCTACCTCAGACAACAACATACCATTTAGGCGCGACATCGCCGCGGTGTCCTGCTTTCCATACCGCTGGCAGATACAACACCAAAATTAAAGGCCATAAGCCGTTAAGTAAAAGGTGAAATATTTAGTCCTGCCAAAACGGCATAAAAGAGAGGCAGGATAGTACAACATTTCACACGGCTCCTGAATATAAATGATAATACGCTTTGCTGAAACAATTTAATGAGGGGCGACAGGAAGAGGAGAAAAGCGAAAAAAAAGATGGTCGGGGCGAGAGGATTCGAACCTCCGGCCTCCTGCTCCCAAGGCAGGCGCGCTAACCAGACTGCGCTACGCCCCGACGGACGATGATGGAAGTTGCCTTATTATCACTCTGCCCCTGGATGGTCAAGAGAATTGTTTTTGACCAGGATGAATTCTATCCGCTAAGCCCGCATGTAAAACGCGACTAAATAAATCTCTAAATAGTTACCGCAAACACAGCCAAGATATCAACATATGGTGACCAGAATGATGAGTCGCAAGGAAATGATCAGCGGAATAAGAGGTTATTTCGTTACGCCTCCTAAAAATGTTGACGCCGCCATGCGCACTTGCTATATTGCCCGCGTTCAGTTGAATATCGTTCCTGGGTAGCTCAGTTGGTAGAGCAGGTGACTGTTAATCACCCTGTCGGGGGTTCGAATCCCTCCCCGGGAGCCACGAAAATTCAAGGGTTTCTGCCTAAAACGGAAGCCCTTTTTTGTGCCAAAATGCCGATCGAGTGTCTCCGGCCAAAAACCCCTTCTTCTTTTCTGCCGCACCTTACACTTCCCACACACTTCATCCCCTGGCTCTGTCTGGAATCTTGTCTCCATAGACTGGGAAAAATATTTCCTGCTGAAGTTTATTAGTGTACAGTTTTACAAGCGAAGACGACATAAAGCTGAGTTGAGCAGCTTGTCTGCTCAAACGAAACTTATGCCCTCTGGGTGAAAAATGGAGTGGCTTCCACTGCGGACAACTCGATCACTCTGTCTTTTACCAGAAAACTCTAATTTCGACATATCTACCTTTTAAGGAACACTTACCACACCACCCCGAAGCTTATGAAAATATTGGTAATCGATGACAATCCGGTAATCCTGAAGCTGATGGTCAACCTGCTGGACCAGCAGGTTGACCATACAGTGAAGACTGCCAGTGACGGTCTTGCCGCCTTGGAGATTCTTCAGGACTTTGTCCCCGAGATCATCTTCATCGACATGATCATGCCAAAGATCAGTGGCGACAAGCTCTGCCGTATCATCCGCGGCATGCCAAATTTGATCGATGTCTATCTGGTTATCCTTTCCGGAATCGCTGCCGAGAAAAACTTCGACTACCAGTCTTTTGGTGCCAATGCCTGCATAGCCAAGGGGCCTTTTCTTGCCACCTCCCGTCACGTTCTGGAGATACTGGCCAGACTCGCGCCCAACAATGATCAGACCGATATCCCGATGATCTATGGTCAAAAAGACGTCTACCACCGGCAGGAAACGAAGGAATTACTCTCCTCCAAACAGCACGTCGAAACCATCCTGGGCAATATCTCCGACGGCATTCTGGAGTGTACGCCCGAGGCCACGATTGTCTATGCCAACCCTCTGGCCGCAGTCTTTTTCCAACAACAGGATGAGATCCCCCTGCTGTCTACCTCCCTGTTTGACTATTTCCAGGAAGACGCTCAGCCACGGATAGCCCGGCTGATAGAAAGCGCCACCCACGAACCGCAAACTATAGGCGAGGACGAGACCCTGATCCTGCATGGTCGGCTGGTCTCGCTCTCCTGTATGAGCGTGCAAGAAGACGAACAGAAGTTCATTCTCGTCATAATCCGCGATATCACCGAACGCAAGGGGTACGAGAAGGAACTCCGACAGAACTATCAAACCCAGGCAGCCATTAGTGAGTTGCTTCAGCTTTCCCTCGAAGACGTCAGCCTTGGCGAGATCTTAGAACAGTTTTTGGAGAAACTTTCCTCATTTTCATGGATAGGACTTATGCCGACCGGGGCTATTTTTTTGACAGGCCACCAACCAGAAATCCTGTTACTCCGTGCCCACCATGGTGTGCCAGAAACCTGGGTGAGCAAATGCAGTCAGATGTCTTTCGGCCATTGCCTATGCGGTCTCGGCACCTCTAACGCCAAAGTGGTCTTTGTCGATGGAGAAGATAAAGCTGAGTTGAGCAGCTTGTCTGCTCAAACGAAACTTATACCCTCTGGGTGCAATAATCTGATAAGCGACACCGATATTAACAAACATGGTCGCTACTTTGTACCGATTCTCTCCGTCAGTCAACGCCAGCTTGGCGTCTTTGCCGTTTCTCTTAAAAGTGGCTATGGACAGAACCAGCGGGTGGAGGAAGTACTGATCGTCGTAGCCCGAGTCCTTGCCGACATCATCGACCGCATGTCAGCAGCACAGCAGCTCTGGGAGAGCGAGCAGAACTACCGCGCCTTTGCCCAGATCGGGTTGGCACTTTCCGGAGAGAAGGACAATGACCGGCTCCTTGAAATGATTGTGGACGCGGCCCGACTCCTCTCCAAGGCTGACGGCGCTACTCTCTACATCGTCGAGCCCGATGGCCGTCACCTACGCTTTGCGATTCTGCAGAACGACACCATGAAGACCAGACTGCGAGGCACCGATTCTGGCGCTATCTTTCCGCAGGTACCCCTATATCATGAAGATGGCAAACCCAATCATGACAACGTGGCCTCTTACGTGGCCCTTACCGATCAGCTCGTTAATATCCCCGATGTGTACAAGGCTGCGGACTTCGACTTTACCGGTCCGCGGCGTTACGATATGGCTACGGGCTACCGTTCCAAATCCATGCTGGTCATTTCTCTCAAAAATCACATGAACGAAATCATCGGGGTGCTCCAACTCATCAATGCCATGAATATAGATACTGGCGAGGTAATCGCCTTCTCCAACGATTATGTGAAACTGGTCTCCTCCCTTGCCTCCCAGGCAGCCATGTCGCTCACCAACATCCAGTTGGTGAAAGACCAACAGAATCTCTTCTACGCTTTCATCAAGAGCATTGCCACAGCCATTGACGAAAAATCGCCTTACACCGGCGGCCATATCCGTAGAGTATATGATCTGACCATGATGATCGCAGAAAAAGTCAACGAAACCGAGCAGGGGCCATTCGGACAGGTGCGCTTCAGCAAGGAAGAGCTGGAGGAATTACGGCTGTCGGCCTGGATGCACGACGTAGGCAAGATTACCACACCTGATTATGTGGTGGACAAGGCCGACAAGCTCCAGACCATTTTTTCCCGTCTCCATCTGATTGAGACCCGTTTCGGGCTTATCATCCAGCAGCTGGAAAACGAATTTCTGCGCCATAAGATAGCCCTCATAGAGGCGGGCGAAACCACCGGACAACTATCTTTCATGGAGGCAGAATTGGCCCGCCAGCTTTTGGGGCTAAAGGAAGATATGGCCTTCATCCAGAAATGCAACGTGGCCTCTGAATTTATGAGTGACGATAAAATCGCTCGGATCAAGGCCATTGCGACCTGCACCTATATATGTGACGGGGAGGAGCGTCCGTACCTGAGCGCAGATGAGGTGGAGAACCTCTGCATCCGCAAGGGCAACCTCAACGAGAGGGAGCGGAAGATCATTGATAACCACGCCACAATGACCAGCAAAATTCTCAACCAGTTACCTTTTCCCAAAAATCTTGCCATGGTGCCGAATTATGCCGGCGGACATCACGAGAAGCTGAACGGCTCAGGCTATCCCCTCGGGCTCACCGAAGACCAACTTCCATTACAGATTCGGATCCTGGCAATTGCCGACATTTTTGAGGCCCTAACCGCCAAGGACCGGCCTTACCGCGAACCCATGCGGCTCTCCCAAGCGATACGAATCATGGATTGCATGAAAAAAGACCACCACATTGACCCCACCATCTTTGACCTATTTGTTGAATCCGGCCTCTGCCACACCTATGCCGCCAAAGAGATGAAACCCGAACAAATCGACTCATAAGAAAAATAGCAGGCAAAGGGCAAGGACAGGCCAGAACACCAACCAACGGAAGACCAATGTTTGACTTTACCTTTCACAATTCAACCAAGATTATCTTCGGCGCAGGCAAGGAAGCCTTGATCGGCGCAGAACTCCACGCCGCCGGAATCACTCGGGTATTGCTGATCCATGGCAAAAACTCAGTAATCAGAAGCGGCCTGTTGGACCGGGTCATGACCAGCCTCAAGGCCGACAACATCGCCTGGACCAAGTTTGGCGGGGTAGACTCCAATCCGCTCCTTTCCCATACCAGGGACGGAATCGCTCTGGCCAAGCAGGACAAGGTTGAGGCGATCCTGGCGGTGGGCGGCGGTTCGGTACTGGACGAGGCCAAGGCCATTGCCGTTGGCGCCCTGGCCGCTGAGGATGTCTGGCAGTTTTTTATCGGCCAGAAGGTGGAACGCGCCCTGCCAATCTTCACCATCCTGACCCTGGCTGCCACCGGCAGCGAGATGAACGGCAACTCAGTAATCACCAATGCCCAAACCCGCCAGAAATATAATATCTCCTCACCCCACGTCTACCCAACGGTCTCCATCCTCAACCCGGAGCTGACCCATTCTGTGCCCCTTAATTACACGGCCTACAGCGCGGTGGATGCCATCACCCATGTCTGCGAGGGCTATTTCACCAAGCAGCCCGGTACTCATCTCCAGGATCGACTGGTGGAAGGGATCATCAAAACGGTACTCGAAACCACCAGCCTGATCATGAGCGAGCCCACGCACGCCAAGGCCCGCGCCTCCTTCATGTGGGCCGCCACCCTGGCCTTAAATGGCCTGACCCCGGCCGGAATCGGCGCCTACAGCTTTCCCAATCACATGATCGAGCATGCCTTGAGCGCCATCTACAATATCCCGCATGGGGCCGGACTGTCCATTGTGATGCCCGCCTGGATGAAATGGTATTGCCCGCAAAACCCCAGCCAATTTACGCGCTTTGCCAGGGAGATCTTCGGGCTTGATTCTGGAACGGCAGGGATTGCCGCCTTAGAGCAGTGGTTCGTGACGATCAAATCACCAGTGCGTCTGCATGAAGTGGGGATTCCGGCAACAGACATCGAGGAAATCGCGGAAAACGCCGCGGGCCTTGCCAGACAGTGGGGGATTGCCGAGCTCTACCCCAGGGAAACCATTGCCGAGATTTTGAGACTGGCGATATAAGAGCGCAGGGAATCTCCCTCAACGGGTATTACAAAAATTCACCCAACTATTTCGTTCAGACCTTCAATGATCTGTTCGAGGGTTTCCGGGGCAAGCCTGCATATCCGGGCGCCGATTCGCTCGACGGCAAGGGTGCGAATCTGACTGATTTTCACCCATGATTTTTTGGGAAGGTCCGGATCATCGAGTTCCAGGGTGAGCGGGAAACCAGCCCGCTGGGGTTGACTGGTAAGAGCCAGAGCGATAACCACCCTGGCCCGTTCATTAAAAATATTGTGGCTGATAATCAAAACCGGTCTGAACCCAGCCTGCTCGGAACCACGCACCGGATTAAGATCGGCCCAACAGATATCACCTCTCAATATGGCGGCCATGCGTCCCGCTCCAGTCCAATCCCTTCTTCAGCAAGAGCTTGCTCTTCCACTACCTCCAGTTTGCCCAACTCAACGACAAGACGTTTTTTGGCAAGACGCTGAAGTTTTTCAGCCACCGCGACCTGAATAGCCCGGCTGCGATTGGGAAATAATTGCTTTTGCACCAGGCTGTCCAGCTCGGATAAAAGCATCTCGTCCATGGTTATTGCCACCTTTGCCTGTCCCATAAGCCACCCTTTTAGTATGATGATTATCATACTTGGATTGTTGCCGCAGGGCAAGTGGAATTCTGGCCGCTAATTTACCTCAGCAAAAAAACACGATGTGCCGCTGGCGTTGCTGCCCGCCCCAGCTCTCCTGCTCCGGGAGAAAACAGGCATAACCGGAGGACAGCGCCTCTCCCTCCGCCAGCCCCACAGCCTTGAGCAACGTTGAAGAAAACCGGGCAAAGATCCCCCTCTTGAAAAATTCGTTTCTGGTCAACCGGGTATAGTGCGGCGGCTGTTCTTCTGACAGATGATGCCAGAGATAATCCCTGATCTCCTTATGCGGCTCTGCGACAAGGCAGGGCGGCAGAATCCTCTGCCCGCTCACTAACCAGTCAAAGCGCACCAACTCACAAAAAAGCTCCCGATCTGGCCGGGTCTGCGCCATCTCGACCAGCATCCTGGTCATCAGCTCCTGGGTTTTCGCGCACGAGAAAAAATCCGCCTTCTGACAGATGAGGAGCAGTTGCTCAAAAAAAGCAAACGGCTCTTCTCCTGTTTTATGAATATAATTCATGAGGTTACGAAAAAATCGGTTGTTATAAAAGGCCTCCAGGCACTCGCCCAACCAGAACAGGCGACGCAGGTCGGCATGCTCCAGCCAGCGGGTGGCCAGCACCGAATAAGGCGGGGTAGCCGAGCTGATAAGACCGAACTCCTCTGCGGCCCGGCTGATCGCCGTACCGGGTAAAACCTTCAACAATCCCATCTGGAGATGATGGGGCTTCAGGGCAAAGGCCTCATTCAGCGAGGTGCGAAAGGTGGCCTCTGTTTCATAGGGAAGCCCGAGAATCAGATCAAGATGCAGATGGATATTGCCCAAAGCCACCAGTCGCCAGATATTTGCCCCGGCCTTGGCCAGATCCATCCTGCGGTTTACCGCCTCCAGGGTAGCCGGATTAGTAGACTGCAAACCAACCTCAAACTGGAAGCGCCCCTGAGGAACCTGAGCCAGAAAAGCCAGCATCTCTTCGCTGAACAGCTCCGGGGCGATCTCAAAATGAAAAAGTGTCTTTTCTGCTTGACCCGACTGGGCAAGAAGAAAGCGCCAGATAGCCAGAGAGCGCTCGGGCAGGGCGTTGAAGGTCCGATCCACAAAGCGGATAATCTTCGGGCTATGGGCAAGGATGATCGCCAACTCGCGCTCTACCTCCGCCAACTCCCGGTAACGCACCCCCTGCTCCACCGAGGAAAGACAGTAAGTGCACGAAAAAGGGCAGCCCCGGGATGACTCGTAGTAAATATTGCGATTTTCAAGATGGGCGGCAAAATCACCTTCCCGATACGGCATGGTAAACGGAGGAGTGCTGGCGGCCCGATACTCGGCCTTAAGCTTTCCTGCAGCCAGATCGCGGAAAAAATCAGCCCCCAGCCCCTCCACCTCGCCCCGGACAACAGTACAGCCCGCGGGCAGGCTTTCCGCCGCCATGAAAGTCGCCTCGGGCCCGCCAAGGATGATCGGCGTCTTGGGCAAAATCCGCCGCAGATCGGCAACAAGCCGCATGGTGTACTCGGCATTCCAGATATACACCGAAAAGCAGAGCGCCTCCGGCTGATCGCCGGTGATTCGCATCAGGGTCTGGTAATAAGGATCGTTGATAGTGAACTGGCGCAGGATAAGACCGCTTTCCGGCAGGGCCTGCTCCAGGGCAAAGCGCACCTGAAACAGGGCCGGGCAGGAATGGGAATAACGGGCATTAAGGGTGATCAGACTAATTTGCATTGTTTCTCCAAACGGGAACGGTTAGTGTATACGATACACTGAACGTGCATCTTACCGTTTTTTAGCACCCCTGTCACTTACTCGATTTTAACCTTCAATCTTTAGCCTGCTAACGCCCCTATGCTCCCCTACCCTCAAATCGACCCTGTGCTTCTTCACCTTGGCCCCCTCCAGGTCCGCTGGTACGGCCTCATGTATGTCCTGGGCTTTATCGCCTCCTATCTGCTGGTCCAGCACCAGATAAAAAAATACAAGCTCGACCTGTTGGCCAGGCATTTTGAAAACCTCAACCTGGTGCTGATTATCAGCCTGGTCCTGGGCGCCCGCCTGGGCTATGTCCTGTTTTACAACCCTGGCTATTATCTGGAAAACCCCCAGGCTATCCTGGCTACCTGGCAAGGCGGCATGTCTTTCCACGGGGCGCTGGCAGGCATGCTTCTCGGTGGCCTGCTCTTTTGTCGGATCACCGGTCTGCCTTTCTGGCAGAATGCGGATGTCTATATCATAACCACCCCCATCGGCTTGGGCCTGGGACGAATCGGCAATTTCATCAACGGCGAACTCTATGGCCGGATGAGCTCTGCCCCCTGGGCCATGGCCTTTCCAGCGGGCGGGCCCATCCCGCGCCATCCGTCGCAACTCTATGAAGCCTTTCTCGAAGGAGTCGTGCTCTTCTCCCTGCTCTGGCTGTTAAAAAAACAATACTGGCAACGACGCTGGCCGACCGGTTCGCTTCTGGCTCTATTTCTCCTTTTCTACGGGATTTTTCGCGTCATTGTCGAGTTGTTCCGCCAGCCAGACGAACAACTTGGCTTTTTGTTCAATTTGCTTACCATGGGTCAGTTGTTGAGCAGCCTGATGATTGCCACCGGGTTGCTAATCCTGTTCTTAAGACGAAAAAGCATCGGCCAGACAACATGACGAACTCCACAAATCAAACAGCCGCAAGGCGCACAACCGGTTGCAGTCACCGGGTGCACCTGTTTTTCTTCTTCCTTCTTCTCCTGTGTATAACCATGACCCCAACCTATATTGAAGCCGTTGAACTCGCCCCGCACCTGCACAAAAACAAGCTTGCCAACGGCCTGACTATTCTGGTCAAGGAGACCCCCGGCACCAAGGTGGCCACCGTCCAGCTCTGGGTCAAGGCGGGGAGCATCTACGAAGAGAAAAAAGAGGCGGGCATCACCCATCTCATCGAGCACATGATCTTCAAAGGCACCCCCACCCGCGCCCCCGGCGAAGTTGCCGGAGCCATTGAAGCGGTAGGTGGGCAAATAAACGCCTACACCTCTTACGAGTATACAGTTTACCACGCCACCCTTTCTGCCCGGCACTGGCCAGTGGCCATGGAGGTGCTTACCGACGCGGTGCTTCACTCGACTTTTGATGCCAGGGAACTGGAACGGGAAAAAAAGGTGGTGCTGGAAGAGATTAGTATGCGCAAGGATCGAGCCAATATTGCCCTGTTTCAGGAGCTCATGGCCAAGGCCTACACCGTGCATCCCTATCGGCTACCAGTTAGCGGCACAGCGGAGAGCGTCAGCGCCATCAGCCGCGACGACATTCTTCGCTACATGAAAAACCATTATCACCCCGACAATTTCACCGTGGTGGTTGTAGGTGATGTCCGGATACAGCAGGTAATGGACACCGTGCATAGTCTGATGGCGGGCTTGCCCAAAAGCGATGCCCAGCCGCCCACCATCCCCAGAGAACCGGCCCAGGAGGCAACCCGCCTCTTCGCCATAAACGAGGATATCAACCAGACCCAACTGGCCCTGGCCTTTCCCACCTCCGCCTTCAAGGGGCAGGATACCGCTATTATTGATGTGATGATCAGTATTCTCGCCAGCGGTGAAACTTCCCGCCTCTACAAAAAGCTACGCAACGACAAGGGCCTGGTTTATCGGATCGACGGCGCGGCCTTTACCCCCCGTGATCCTGGCCTGCTGGAGTTTACCGCCACCCTGGAAGCGAACAAAATCACCCCCACCCTCGAAGAAACCCTCACCGAGATCTTCAGGATGAAATACGGCCAGGTAAGCGAAGAGGAACTTGAACGGGCTAAACGCAACCTGGAAAGCGATTTCATCTTCAATCTGGAGTTGGCCGCAGGCCAGGCCAGAGTCTTGGGCTCTTTCGAATTTCTGACCGGAGATCCGCGCGAGGACAAATATCTGGAGCAGGTCCGGGCAGTGAGCAAGGAAGATATTCAGCGAGTTGCCGCCTTCTATCTTAAGGGCGAACATCTCACCGTAGGCACCATTGCCCCGCTGGGTACCACTTTGGCCTTGAATCAGGCGCAACTGACCAAGATTATCACCAAAGCCGAGACAGCGGCCAAACTGGGACAGCCCAGCTCCCAGGTAAGCAATGCTTTTCTCACCGGGGTTCACCGCTTTGTCCTGAAAAACGGCATCCGGCTTCTGGTGCGAGAGAATCATGAGGTGCCCACCGTTTCCATCCGGGCCGTTTTGCCCGGCGGGCTCCGCAGCGAAACCGCAACCACCAACGGCGCCTTTGCCTTTATCAGCGAACTCCTGCCCAAGGGCACCCAGAAGCAGAGCGCCGAAGAGCTGGCCAGGGTGGTGGCCAACATGGCCGGGTCACTCGAGGGCTTCAACGGCAAGAACACCTTCGGGGTTAAGGGCGATTTTTTAGCCCGCTTCACCAACGAGGGCCTGGCTCTGGTCCGGGATATACTCCTCACCCCGTCCTTCACTCCGGCAGAGGCCGAGAAAATCCGCCCGGAACTACTCTCCCAGCTTAAAAATCAGGAAGATTCCCTGCCCAGTCTGGGCTTCAAGGAATTTAACAAACGCCTGTTCATGAGTCATCCCTATGGCCTCAACACCCTGGGCAACGAGACCGTTATCAGCAACTTCACCGTGCCTGAACTCAAACGCTTATACGAGCAGCACGCCCGGCCCGAGGTCCTGGTTCTTGCCGTGGCCGGAGACGTTAACGCCGAAAAGGTCAGAGATACTGTAGAAAAACTTTTTTCCGCCTGGCAGATCCTCCCGGCTACAAAAGCGCCGGTCGGGCAAAATGCCCTGCCCCCTGATGTGCCAGCCGGACCAGACATTGTCAGCATCCCCCGCGACAAACAACAGGTGCATATCATTATCGGCTTTGTCGGCACTACCGTTACCAGTGCCGATCGCTATGGCCTTGAGGTGTTGGACACCGCCCTTTCTGGCCAGAGCGGCCGCCTGTTCACCGAGCTGCGCGACAAACAAAGCCTGGCCTACAGCCTGTCCTCTTTCTCTCTGTTCGGCCTGGATACCGGCTCCTTCGGCATCTACCTCGGCACCAGCCCGGACAAGAAAGACGAAGCCATCAAAGCTGTCTGGCGGCAGCTCTACCGGGTAATGGAAGAGCCGCTCAGCAAGGAGGAGCTGACCAAAGCCAAAAACATCCTGATCAGCAATTACGAGCTGGGCCTGCAAACCCATGGCAATCAAGCCTTGGAATTGGCCTTAAACGAAACTTACGGTCTGGGACATGATTTCGGCAACCGTTATATCCATGCCCTTGAGCAGGTCGATGCCGCAACCGTACTGGCTATGGCCCGCAAATACATCCGGCCCGGCAATTATGTACAGATCACGGTGGGGGCCAATGGCACACCCTCTCCGCAAAAAAAATAGGTGGATAAAATGCTGCATCCCATGATTGCCCCCTCCATCCTCTCCGCGGATTTTACCCGGCTGGGAGAAGAAATATCCGCCGTGGCCCAAGCCGGGGCAGATGTGATCCACATCGACGTGATGGACGGCCACTTCGTGCCCAACATCACCATTGGCCCGCTGGTGGTCAAGGCGGTGCGCCGAATCACCGATCTGCCGCTCGATGTCCATCTGATGATCGAAAACGCCGATGCCTATCTGGAGGATTTTGCCAAAGCCGGAGCGGACTGGATCACGGTGCATGTGGAAACCGGCTACCACCTGCACCGGACCATCCACCGCATCAAGGAGCTGGGCAAGAAGGCGGGGGCGGTGCTCAACCCGGCCACTCCGCTGACAAGTTTGGAGGAGATTTTGCCCGATCTGGACCTGGTCATGCTGATGACCGTCAATCCCGGCTTCGGCGGGCAATCGTTCATCGAAAGCTCGCTTACCAAGATCGCCCGGCTGAAAAAGATGATCGACGAGCGTGGCCTTGCCGTGGGCATCGAGGTAGATGGCGGGGTAAGCCCACAAACCATCGGAGCCATTGCCGCGGCCGGGGCCAACATCTTCGTGGCCGGCTCCGCGGTTTTCGGTCAAAACGATTACCAAAAGGTCATCGCCGAGCTCAAAGCCGCCTGCTGAAGCATTCTTAACACCCCCCTGCCTACCCGTGCTACAACCAGCATGCTTCTATGGTGTACTGCTGGTTATCAGCCGATACGGCCATAACCAGCAAAAATCCTATGGATCACAAGCTATGACAATAAGCAGATTGAATACGGTAGTAACCCGGAACCTCCGTACTATAGAAATGACTGGCGTGTTGATGAGAATATTCAGTTTTTCACTGGTCAGTTGGCTGGGTCCACTGAGTCCTTTCCTCTTCGTCTGGGCTTTTAACACCTGCGATGCAATCATGCTTTCTTGGTGTTCTGTGATCAAAAAAGACCCAGCCTACATCCTGTTGAATATATTCTGGATAGGCGTGGGAATAGTAGGCATGACCAGAGCGGCTGGATTTTTATAATAAATCGGTCAAAATGATCGTGCGCATACCCTATGATCAGTTCTCATCCAGGTCTTGACGGTCAAAAGGATAGGTGGTGTTGCAATAATGACAGCTGGTCTCCACGGGAAAAGGTCCATCCCGCAACTCGTCCAGGTCTTTTTGGGGCAGGGTGAAGAGGCGGGCGCCGATATCTTCCTTAGAGCAGGGGCAAGAAAAAAGAACTGGCGTGCTGGTAAGAATTTCCGGCTGAAAAGCCCCAAATTGCTCGGCAAGCAAGCCCTCCGGCTCACCGCCTTCGGCAAAATAGCGGCCCAAGGAAGGAACCCCGGCAAAACATTTCTCCAATGCCTCCATCCGAGCGGACTCCGCTCCTGGCATGGCCTGCAACAGTAGACCGCCAGCTCCCACCGGCAGACCCTCGCTGTCAAACTGGATGCTCAGCGCTATGGCCGTGGGAGTCTGTTCCGAGGTTTGAAAATAATGGCTGAGATCCAAGGCCAGATTCCCATGCTCCAGCATGACGGTTCCGGTAAATGGCTGACTGGCACCTTCCAGATAAGTACTCAGCGAGAGAAAGCCCGCCCCAAAAAACGGAGACAGATCAAAGGACTCCAGGGGCTTTTCCAGGGGAATCGGGGTCTGCCGCAGGTAGCCGCGCACCTCCCCCGCCACATTACCCTCCGCCACCAGCCCCTTGATCGAACCGGAACACTCAACCCGCAGGGCCAGCCGGTCCTTTTCCCCCTTCAGGGTCGTAGCCAGCAGCGCCACCGCCAGACAGGCATGCCCCAACACCAGGGTTTCCAACAGGCCAAGTTCATGCCGGGCACGCATCTCCTTAACCAAGACGGTTCCCCGCACCAGCACCCCGCGCACGGCCTTGTCACCTACAAGAAAACGGATACGCTTATCTTCTGGCCTATAACCGGATTTTGTACAATCCACTCTCACCCTCCCCAAATTCATCTATAAGAGTAAATCCGAATTGCAATAAAAAAGCCCACTTTATCCAAGCGAGCTTTTTTATAATCTGGATCCGGCAAAAATTATTCGAAAATCCCCCACAGAGCTGTTTGCCGCTTGGAGCCAACAGTTATAGCAATCTCTTTGCTTGCCTGCTGGCCGCCGGGATCCGTGGCGGTTACCCGAATAACGATCCTGTTTCTTTGCTCACCGCGAAAAGAAGACGGGGCCACAAAAGAAACTGCCGAACCTTCCTTGTGGAACTTCGTCAGAGGCACAGGCGTCCCCGCCATCTGCTCCCACCTATATTGCACGCCGCCAGGAGAATCATCCCTGGTTAACCCTGCATCAAGCACCACACTTTCTCCAACTTTATACGCATCTGCCATCGGTCTCAGTACCAGCACGGGTGGTTTATCGTTGGCCTGAACCGTGATCAGCAGTTCCCGGATCGGGGAAGAAACCCCGGCTGCCTTAAATCGGTAACGCACTGACACTTGGCCACCAAAATATCTGTCCGGCTCATAGCGATGCCGACTGTGATCGAGCGAGTGCAAAGTACCGCGCAGTGGCGTACTTCCAAGGATTTCTACTGACACTTTGGCATTAAAAGGCCCCGGGTTAGCTATAGCCCAGATTTTTTTCCAGTTAATGATGAGCGGCGCGGTGCTGAGGGTCTTTAACCTCATATTCTTTGCCGCCACCACCGGCCTCTCGCTCGGCACATCTTTCTCTGCTTCTCCCACCACCAGCTTGACTTCCTCTGGACCCATGATCCCAACTTTGGCAGGGGCACTGGCCAGCTTCCCGTCAGAAACTAAAAATTCAAAACTGTCTTCCCCCGGGAAATCATTGTTTGGCAGATAGGTGATCTTGGGCAGATCACCGGAGAGCCTGCCGAAGTTGGGAGTGGTCACGATTTCAAATTTCAGGGGATCGTTGTTTTCATCCGTGCCGGCAAGCTCGATGCTCAGAGCTTCGTTTGGTTTTGTCATGCGCCAGGTAGCCTCACTGGCCACCGGCGCCACATTGGGCGGAGCTACAGGAGAGCCTTCGGCAATCGGCGCCGGGCCAGGCTCCGCAGCAACTGGCTGTTCCTGGGCAGGCACCGGCATCTCCTGCTGCCCGTTTTTCATCATATACCAGTAGCCGCCTACTCCCAACAACAACACCAGACAGAACGCCGCAATGGCCAGAATTTTCTTCTTCCCGCCTTGAGAGGACTGAACAACAGGATGATCATCTTTTTTCCCAGAAACAGCTGGTTTTTCCCTTCTAACATCCATAACGGGCTCCGCAGGAAAATCCGGGGTAGCGGCCGCTGCGACCGAGGCAAAAAGATCTTCTACGCTCTTGCCTCCCTTTGCGTCTGTGCCAGCGGTATTTATTTCATCGGGGATATCTGGCAGGTCGCCAAAATCAAACTCATCGTCATCAAACCCGCTTGCATCCGGCAAAGCAAAATTATCTTCTTCAGGGGGAGAGGAGACCGCCGCCGTTTCTTGGTTTACCTCCTGAGCTGCCTCGGCAACACTGACCGTTTCCGGCTTGCTGCCAAAACCACCAAAAAGATCATCAATATCGGACTGGTCTAAGCCCAAATCCGCACCAGCCTCAGGCTCTTTCACCCCACCAAACAGGGAATCGATATCAGACTGATCAAGTTCGGCTGCGCTTTCATCGTTTTCCCCACCAGTAGCAGGCTCTGACTGGACAGGGCCGCTATCTCCAATAAGAGCGTCAAGATCAGCCTGATCCAGCTCGCCCGGAGCCTCCTCCGCGGTGCCAGACGAATCTTCCTCCAGATCGGTAAGCCAGTCGTCTATTTCAATATCCGTTTTTTCTTCTGCTTCTACCATAACCTCTCCCGTCAAGGGAATAAGGGCACGGCATGCCGTGCCCCTACTGTATGATTAAATCTTCGGTTTAGAAATGGAATTAATGCCTGTAAACATAACTATGGAGCGCCCGGTAAACAGGTTCCGACATCTCAACATTCACCACATGGGAGCGTTGCTCACCCAAGGTATTGGCCGCGATAATATGAATCCGCAAATAGCCGCCTACCTCCTGAAGCACTCCGGAAATACGCTGCTCAGACGCGCCTGCCACCGCTGGACGCCAAACAGCCAGTGCCTCATTGCTGATTACCGCGGCCATTTGTTCGGCCAAGGTCGCGCCAAGTAGAGAGATCTTCTTTCTGGTGGTAAATTCACCAAGAATGATAAAAGGCTCGATGGTCACCGGCTCGGCGGCAAAAAAATCGTGCAACTGCGCCATGGCATCACTGCCAACCATGGCCACCAGACCGGTAAGCGACGAATACTTGCCCTGGCTGACCACACTCTCGGCTGCTGAGCCTTTGGCCTCAATCTCTTTTTCCGTGGCCCAGGCCTCGGTTGCCCAAAAAGCGCAGAGCAGAACAAGCAGCACAGCCTGCGACAAAAAAACGACTCTTTTCTCAACTGCACCCTTCATATGCGCTACTCCTCGTAAGTGATCACAGGGTAAGCCCTGCAAGGCAGTACAAACCAAGAAACCGCTTACTGCTCCTCTTACCGGCCAATGCCCTTCACGGCAATTTTATAAGGCGCTTCAGTCGACGGGAACAGGGCAAGCAGTTCCCGGTTAAGCGGCAACGAATAACGCCAGGAGGTCTTGACCGCTCCATCACTGAGACGCACCAAACGGCCCTGGACAATCAGAATCTTGCGAGTATTGGCGAAGGTGGTAACCACCACATATTCAAGCTCAGGGGTTTTGTTTGCCAGCTCGCCGCTGTTCCGGGAGAGGATGAATTCTCCGGTCTGAGGCAGAATCGTGATCTCCTTGCCCAAGCGCAGCTCTGTCACCTTGAGGCCGCGATCCGCCAGATCGGTAAGCAGGTATTCACCTACGACCCGGCCAAACTCGGTGTCCCGCTTGAAATCAGAAATGGGCACGGCATTGACCACCGCAATCCTGCCAGCAACATTTTTTTCACCGTCCTTCTGCATCTCATAAAACACCTTTCCGGCCACTTCTTTTGACATTTCTGCCAAAAGAATTTCCGTGCCAAGAGTTTTTTCGGTGTCGGGCATGTACTGATAGACGTTATATTTAGTTGGCACCCTGCGCACTTCCACGACCGGGGTCAGGGCCTGATTTTTTACCAGAGCCTGCTTATCGGACGGTTCCTTTTTCACCGCAGCATCCTCGGACTTGGCGGGTGTGCCCACCTTATAAATTTCAGCGGCTTCTTGGGGCACACCAACCTTTTCAACCCGCATCAGATCATTCTTGGCCTTTCCCGCACAAGAAACATTTGCCACCAAAAATAACCCGAGGCAACAAACCGTCATGAGCAACATACCTTTATTCATTCTGTCCTCCCTGAACCATTGAGCTCTTTTCTTTCCTTACCAATCCATCACAGTTCCAGTTTTTTCAGATAAAGCGGCTCCGGCCTTGCCTCCCGGACCGAGGCCGTGTCCGCCAGCAATTGCTCAGTCAACTGATTTCTCGGGATAATAGCCGTGGCCGAAGAAAGGAGCTTGGCGCTCCGGTTATCGATGATCCTGGCGTTAATGACAATGCTGTCTTTGCTGGGGGTATAGGTGCCGGTGAGCATAGCTCCCGCTGTCACCATCTGGCTGACTTCAGCCGGATTTCGGGAAAGGCCGAATTCGCCACGCTTCTCCTGAAGCATGACCGCCTGGCTCTTGCGGATCTCCACCACCTCATAATGACGCTGCTGCATCTCGTTCATCAACTGTTCTGCAACATAGCGCCCCAGAGACGAGGTGCGGGACAATTTTTTCAGCTCGACAAAGGTACAGATCAAAATGCCTTTTCCCAAGTCCCCATTTTCCGGATCCGCATCAGCCAGATTGCGAGACAATTCTTTAGCCAGCCCCTGTATCTCGGTGCGCAAGGCGGCAGCTTCGCTCACAGTAAGCACCGGAGGCTGGACGGGTGGGGCAACGGCCGCTGCCTGAATATGGGGTTTCGGGCTGAAGGGCCAGAACGCCACAGCCTGAACAGGAAAAACAAACAATACCAGAGCCACTACTTGCAAAAGAACCGAAGAGGTCAGCCAGTCAGGACATTGTTTTCTTGTAAATTGCATATATCGCCGTTCTCCTTTATTATCTATGACTGAAAAATCGTCTCCGCACCGTTAGACTCTCTGGGCAGAAAAAAACCCCTTTCTGTCCTTATCATCGGTTAGCTAACAGTTTGCCTTTAACTAAAAATGACGACCTCGTAAAAAGATGAAGCTGTGTTAAGCAATTTGCCTGTTCAAATGAAACTTATGCCCTTTGGGTATAAAAAAACAGAGAGAGAAAAATCCATCAGCCCCTGTGATTTTTTTCTACCATTCGCTTAAGAGATAGAAGTATGACCGAACCAGAAAGTTTGCTGGAGGAAGAATTGCTCATCGTCCGGCATTCCGGAGAGATTCCTGAAATCGCCTTCCACAGCGCCCTGTATTATCTCTGCGAAGATCCAGCAGGGCCACGCCTCACCTTAAGGCAGAAAGATCTGTTTCTTCTGCGCCAGGAGGTAGTAGCCCGCTATCGGAAGCTCCTGGCGCGGGATCTCAACCCGAAAAACCGGGACACCCGTACTTACAGGGGTCTGAAACGCTGCATCTTCAACTGGGAGCGACTGGGCAAATTCTACGCTCGCCAGGAACTGGAAATTGAGCCCATACTGCGCCTTGAGATTGCCGAAGCCTTATGCTGCTTCCTGCATCAAGAAGCGAACGAGGTTCGGGCAGGGCTAAGACAGTCCTGCCTCAACTGCACCAAGGAGGAACTGGACACCTTTGCCAGAGAGATAGGAGTTCTGCCAGAGCGCCTGCCGAAAGATATCAGGATGCTGTTCTCTTAACTCGTACGGATTTTCTTGAGCAAGGAGGTGGTAGAATAGTTTTCCACCAGGGGGATGGAGAGAACCCGACCGCCTGCGGCCAGCACCTCCGGGGCGCCAACAATTTTTTCTACCGGCCAGTCACCGCCTTTGACCAGCACCTCGGGCTGCAAAGTGGTAATCAGCCGGTGGGGCGTTTCTTCGCTAAAGATCACCACCTGATCCACGCAGCCCAAGGCGGCAATAATCCTGGCTCGGCTCTGCTCGTGATTCACCGGCCTGTCATCCCCCTTGCCCAGGGCCCGCACCGAGGCATCGCTGTTGACCCCGACAATCAGACAATCACCCTCTCTGCGGGCCTGTTCCAAATAGGTGACATGTCCCTGATGCAGGATGTCAAAACAGCCGTTGGTAAACACCACCTTGCGGCCAACCGCCCGGAGGCGGGCGGTCAGAACGGCCAGCTCCCCAAGCTCCATGATCTTGTCCTGATCATAAAACCTGTACGGGGCCGGGCCCACCGAGTTGAAACGCTGCCTGATCTCCTGCGTCCCGGCCGGGTCTATCTCGACCCAAGCAGATTCTTCTCCTGCACCGGCCTCGGCCAGCACCGCGCCATCCGGGGCGATAACTAAGGAATGACCGCCAAACTCCGTTTTTTCAGTCTGCCCGCAACGGTTGCAAGCCACCACCAAGATCTGGTTTTCGATGGCCCTTGCCACCAGCAGAGCCCGCCAATGCGCAAGGCGGATCAAGGGCCACTGCGCGCTCACCACCAGCAACCCGGCTCCCATCCCGGCCTGAACCTTGGCCAACTCAGGGAAGCGAAGATCGTAGCAAACCAGCCCGGCCACCAGTCCAAGCCCGGTTTCCATCGGCCTGGGGTTGTCTCCGGCGCTAAAATACCGATCCTCAGCTGTGGGCGCGAACAGTTGCTGCTTGCGGCTCGATCCGACAACCCCGTCCGATCCGACAAGGTACAAGGTATTATAAATAACACCGCCGACTTCGGTGAGCACCGCCTCGGGCAGGGAACCGGCCAGATAAATACCGTACTGCCCGGCCAGCCGTTGCATCTCCTCCAGCATCTCCCAGGTCTGCAAAGCGAAATGCTGCAACCGCTCATAAGAAAAGCCGCAACTCCACAATTCGGGCAGCACAATGATGCCAGGCCCGGCAGGGGCCAACCGGGCCAGACCCGCGCGCAGCGCAGCCAGATTGGCCGCAGGCTCAGCCAGCTTTACGTCAAACTGCATAAATCCGGCTTGATACCGGGCACAGGGGAAAATAATCTTATCCATGATTTCAGTTTGCCCCGCCCTGTAGTTTTTGTCAAGCTCAAGGCTGAAGAACAGGAACATGTGCCATATACGCCTTCCCTTTCACCTTGCACCTTTTACCTTTAACTTGACAACCCATCCAACATATGCAATTTACAGATAATATTATTTCTGTTTCAACGTCAAAAAGATCATCTTCGCTCAGGAGTTGCGCATGAAAACAACCAGGACCATCAAACAACGACTGACCATCGGCAGTGCCATCATCGCTGCCATCCTTGCCATCACCGGAATCTACAACTATTTCGGGATCGGCCAGATCCTCCAGCATGGCAAAGAGGTAATCGCAAGCAACAAGCTCGATGCCGAGCTGGCCCAGCGGGAGGTAGACCACCTGATGTGGGCCAGCAAGGTCCGCGACTTTATGGCGGATGAACAGGCCGCCAAGCTTGGGGTTGAGGTCGATCACCATAAATGCGGGTTCGGCAAGTGGTACTACGGAGAGGGACGCAAGACGGCCGAGCAGATGGTTCCTGAGTTGGCTCCGCTGCTTGGCAAGATAGAAAAACCCCACCAAAGCCTGCACGAATCAGCCGTTGCCATCCAGCAGGCCACCCAGGGGGAAGCTGGCCGAAAAGGGACTGGTTTGGTCTACACCAGCCAAACCGTGCCCGCCCTGAAAGAGGTCCAGACGCTCTTGAAAGAAATCCGCGAAAAAGCGAAATCGCAGCTTATTACCGATGAGAGCATGTTATCATCAGCCCGCACTGTTCGCCTTATTGTCGGCCTTCTCGCAGCCTTCGCCCTTATCGCCGCCCTGTTCACCGGCTGGCTGCAAAACCGGGTTCTCTGCGCAGCGCTGGGCAAAATCAGCGCCAGGATGAAAGACGAGGCCGGACAGGTTGCCGCCGCCTCCAGTCAGGTCGCTGGTTCCAGCCAGGGCTTGGCGGACAGAGCCTCTACCCAGGCCGCCTCCCTCGAAGAAACCTCTGCTTCCCTTGAAGAGATTTCGGCCATGACCAAACAAAATTCCGACAACGCCGCCCAGGCCGACTCCCTCATGCGGGAATCCAATGCCATCATCACCCGGGCCGGGGCCTCCATGGCCGAACTCACCGCCTCTATGCATACCATTACCAAGGCCAGCGAGGAGACCCAGAAGATCATCAAAACCATTGATGAAATTGCCTTTCAGACCAACCTGCTGGCCTTGAACGCCGCGGTAGAAGCGGCCAGGGCTGGCGTAGCCGGAGCCGGTTTCGCGGTGGTGGCTGACGAGGTCCGCAACCTGGCGATGCGAGCCGCCGAGGCGGCTAAAAATACCGCGGCCCTTATCGACGGTACGGTTACCAAAATCAAGGAGGGCGCCCAGTTGGCCACCAGAACCAACGAGGCCTTCAGTGAAATCGCCGGAAGCACCGCCAAATCAAGCGCCTTGGTGGGCGAAATCGCCGGAGCCTCCAGAGAACAGGCCCAGGGAATCGGCCAGCTCAATCAGGCGATGAACGAAATGGACAGTGCCGTACAGGCCAACGCGGCCACCGCCCAAGACTCAGCCTCCGCCGCCGAGGAACTGAATGGAATGGCGGTGGAAATGGAAGCCCAGGTTCACGAACTTCTGGCCTTGGTGGGCAACGACACCACACCGACGGCCTTGCCGCTTGCGACCACTCAGCGGCGCAAACAGCACAAACCAACCCCGATAACAAAAAAAGGGCCTGCTGTACTCAGCAAAAGCAAACCGGCGGTAAAAGCCCTGGCGGCCCCGACCAAAAAATCGTCCGAGGTGATCCCCTTCGACGATGACGATTTTTCAGATTTTTGAAACGGGTAGGGGCACGGCACGCCGTGCCCCTACCTCTCTGGCAAAGGACGCATCCCCATGAAAGGCCTGATCTTCAACCTGCTGGAAGAATTTCTCGTAGCCCGCTGCGGGGAAACCGAATATGATCTGATCCTGACAAATTGCCAGCTCATCACCGCCGAGCCAACGTTAATGGTGGGGCCGGGCTCATACCCGGACCAGGATTTTACCGCCATCATCGCCAGCGCGGCCAAACGTCTGGGCCTTGGCGCGGACGAGCTTCTGCACGAAGTCGGTCGGGCAGCCATCCCCCGGCTTGTCTCGCGCTATCCGCAATTTTTCAGTCCCAGCAAGCACCCACGGGATTTTTTCGCCTCCCTTAATTTCATCCATCACCTGGAGGTGAAAAAACTCTACAAGGATGCGGAGCTGCCCCGTTTTCGCTGTGAAAACAAGGCGGACGGAAGTCTGCTGATCAGTTACATCTCTGGCCGGGGATTATGTCATTTGTTCAGCGGCCTTATCAGCGGAGTGGCCGACCATTATCAAACGCCGCTAAGCCAGCGCCAGCTTGCCTGCATTTGCGACGGCCAGCCGGAATGTCTTTTTGAAATTCGCTTTAATGACAATGTCCCATGAGCCACCCTGATGAGACCGGCCAGTTCCGGAAAAAAATCAGCATCCTCCAACAGAAAGTAAGCCTTCTGGAAACCATGGTGGAAGATCGAACCAGGGAAGCCTACCTGTACCAGGTGGAGCTCGAACGCTACCAAACCCAGCTGGAAGAGCTGATCGAGGCCCGAACCCTCAGCCTGCAACAGGCTGAGGCGCGTTATCGGGGACTTTTTGAAAACGCGATAGAAGGTATCTACCAGACCTCGCCCACCGGAAAAATCCTCACCTGCAACCCGGCCTTCGCCCGCATGCTTGGCTATGATTCTCCCAGCGCAATCATCAACAAGGTAGACGACCTTGCCCACGATCTTTATGTAAACCCTGCCGACCGCGACCGGCTCCTCCGGATTCTGCACAACAAAGGAAAGGTACACGGCTTTGTGGCCAGACTGCGCCGCCAGGATGGCAGCGTTATCTGGGTCGAGAGCCATTGCCGGCTTATCCAGACTGCCGACAGCGCCGAGCCCTTAATCGAGGGGATGAGCATCAATATCAGCCGACGCAAGGAGGCAGAGGAAACCCTGACCACAGAAAAAGAACGACTCGCCGTTACCCTGCAATCCATTGGCGACGGGGTAATTTGCACCGATACTGAGGGCCGGGTCACCCTGCTGAACCTGGTCACGGAAAACCTCACCGGCTGGAACGACGACGAGGCTCGCGGCCTGCCGCTTACCGAGGTATTCCAGATCATCAATGAACAGACCCGCCAACCGGTGGAAAATCCGGTGATCAGGGTGCTGCGGGAAGGAATGACTATAGGGCTTGCCAACCACACCATCCTGATCTCCCGCTCCGGCCAGGAATACGCCATTGCCGATTCCGCCGCGCCGATCAGGTGCCACACCGGGGAAATTCTGGGAGTGGTGCTGGTCTTCCGTGACGTCACCAATCAGCAGCGACTGGAAGCGGAAATCCAGAAGATTGAAAAACTCGAATCCGTCGGAGTACTGGCTGGCGGCATCGCCCACGACTTCAACAATATCCTCACCGCGGTAATGGGCAACCTCAGTCTGGCCCTGCGGCTTACCGACCACGATGACCAGCGCCACGACCTCCTCGCCAACGCGGGCAAGGCAGCCCGCCGAGCCATCAAGCTTACCCGGCAGCTGCTCACCTTTGCCAAAGGCGGCGAGCCGGTACGAGAGGTAGCGGCCATCGACGAAGTCATCCGGGAATCAGCCGAGTTTATCCTGCACGGCAGTAACTGTTCCTATTCTTTTGAGTATCCGGACGATCTCTGGTCAGCCAGGTTCGATCGAGGCCAGATCAGCCAGGTGATCCAGAATCTGGTTCTCAACGCGATCCAGGCCATGCCCGCTGGCGGCACCATCAAAATCAGGTGCGCTAACCAGGAAATCGAGCCCGGCTCAGCCCTGCCCCTGCCTACCGGCCGTTATCTCAGCATCAGCCTGCGCGACAACGGCCCTGGTATTCCTTTAGAGCAGATAGGCAAAATATTTGATCCGTATTTCACTACCAAAGAAGCAGGAAACGGTTTAGGGCTGGCCATCACCCACGCCATCATTAAAAAACACGAGGGCCACATCGAGGCCGCCTCTACCTTGGGCGCGGGCGTCACCTTCACGATTTTTCTGCCAGCAAACCAGGATACGCTTGAGACAAAAACTACGGCCCAACCAGGCCTGGAGGGGCACGCATCCGGTCGCATCCTGGTTATGGATAACGAAGAAGCAGTGCGGAAAACCTGCGCTTCGATCCTCGCTTATCTTGGCTACCAGGTGGAAGAAGCTGCCGACGGCCGGGAAGCCATCGCTCTGTATCAAGCGGCCCTCAAGACCGCAACGCCCTTTGCCGCCGTGATCATGGACCTGACCATTCCCGGTGGCATGGGGGGAATCGAGGCAGCCCTGGAACTTAGGCAAGCAGACCCAACCGCGATCCTGCTTGCCTCCAGCGGATACAGCCACGACCAGGTCATGGCCAACTGCCACCATACTTACGGCTTTAACGGCGCTATCGGCAAACCGTATCAGGTCAACGAGCTGGCTTCTGCCCTGCGTCTGGCCCTGGGGCGATAACTGCTCATAAGTCTCCATTTTTTGTAAACACCACAAAGGAACCGCCATGTTCTCATCTGATTTCTTTTATTCCATCCGCTTCCGGCTGCTGGCCAGTATTTTAATTCTACTCGGGCTGTCCATCTCTATTTCCATGTACGGACTCTGGACGTTCGAGCGGGACCGGTACATTGCTATGGCCAAAATGGACGCCACAAAGGCAGGACAGACCATCGAAAAGGCTTTACGCAACGCCATGCTGCAGAATAACCGGGTGGCGATCCAACAGGCAGTTGATGATATCCATGCGATTGTTAAACCATCAATAATCAGTATTCTTTCCTACGAGAGCAAGGTGGTGGTGTCCAGCGACACCTCCCAGGTTGGCAAACATTTTGAGCGCAATAGCGACCCTGGCTGCATGAGCTGTCACCCCGCCACAGGGACAGCCCCTCAGCGCAGCGCGGTTTTACTTGACACCGAAACCGGGCCGGTGCTGCGCAATATCATCAAGATTGCCAACGGCCCGGAATGTCACGCCTGCCATCCACCCAGCCAGAAAAACTGCGGCATCCTGGTCTACGACGTCCTCTTTACCGAAACCATCGAGACGCTCCGCACCGTGCTGTTGCGCATGGCTCTCACCGGTCTGGCCGCCTTTGTTTTCCTGGTTTTTATTCTCTCCTTCATTGTCCAGCGCTATGTGCACCGCCCCGTGCAACAGCTGATGGAGGGGTTTATTCATGTTGGCCAAGGGGATTTCAACTACTGGGTAGAGGTAGATACCAGGGGGGAATTTCAGGAGATGGCGGATCAGTTTAATGTGATGAGCCATGCCATCCTGCGTTCTTTTGCTGAGATCAAGGGCAAAAATTGGGAAACCTCCAGCCTGTACACCTTTGTCCAGCAGTTGAGCCGGGCCATCGAATGGAACCAGCTGCGGCGGCTGATCACCGACCTGCTCCATGAAACCTTCGCTACCCAACAGGTGGTGGTCTGTCTTGCCCGAGAAAAACAAGATCAGATGGTCTACGAAATTTCCTGGCGAAAGACCGGCAACCTGCGCTACCACCATCGTGAATATACCGAACAGGTAGACGCCCCTGATCTTCCCGACGGCGTCATCCAGGCCTGGCAACAATGGCGGGCCGGGGAGCTGACTACTGCCATTTTCAGCGCCAAGGACACCAGGGTCGTCCTTTCCCTTGATTCAAAAAATATTCCCCTTGGCCTGGTGTGCCTGGAACGAGAAGACAACCGGCCTTTCGGCGGGGCGGAAAAAAAGCTGATTCTCGCACTCGCTGAACAGGTTGGCATAGCCCTGGCCAATGCCCGGCTGTACCGTATGGCCATTACCGATGGTCTGACCGAACTTTACACCAGGCGCTACTGCGAAACCGCTATCCGTAAATACCTTGAAGTCTATGAAGTCGCCCCGGAAACAGGCTTCTGTGTTCTCATGATTGATATCGACCACTTCAAGCTGGTTAACGACACCCATGGTCACCAAGTAGGGGATGAAGTGCTCGTTCAACTTGCAGGCCTCATTAGCACCAGCATTCGCCAGGAAGATGTGGCCTGCCGCTTCGGCGGAGAAGAGTTTATTGTGCTGATAAGCGGCGACTTGAACAAGGGCAAGGAAAGCGCCTTGCGCTTGCGGCAGGTCATTGAAGACCATGTGTTCATCAGCAGCACCGCGCCGCCGCTGCGCAAGACGATCAGTATCGGAGTGGCCAATTTTCCTCTGCACGGCGAAAACGGCGAGGAGATTATTGGCGCCGCGGATGAGGCTCTTTACGAGGCAAAGGAGCAGGGCCGGAATCGGGTGGTTTGTTACGGGGATGAAACCGCCTGACATGAAAAAAACCATTACTTTCCTGCCCGACAACATCAACATCGAGGTGAATGAGGGGGAAAATCTGCTGAGCGCCGCGGCCAAGGCCGGGATCTATATTCAAGCCGCCTGCGGTGGCGACGGGGTCTGCGGCAAGTGCAAGGTCAAGATTGAACAGGGCGAGGTTGCCGCCAGCAAGGCTATGCAGCTTTCTGCCGAAGAGCACGCGGCAGGTTTTCGTCTGGCCTGCCAGTCTTCGATCGTGCAAGATCTGGTAGTCCATATTCCCGCCGCGACCAGCAAGGATGGCAAGTCCCTCAAGGCCAAGCCCAAAACCACTCGGGCCATCTCCGCTCGCTCCCTTGACCATCTGATCGGCGCCTGGCAGGTGGCTCCGCCGGTAGAAAAGCGCTTCCTCACTCTGGAGCCGCCGACCCTCGAAGACAATGTCCCCGATCTCCAACGCCTGATGCGGGCTATCAAGAAAAAATGCCACGAATGCGCCGAGCCCACCTACGACCACCCAGAGCTGCTGATGGAGCTGCCCTTCCTCCTGCGCGAAGCCAACTGGCAGGTGACCGCGATCATGTTGCGCGGCAAAAGAACCGAGGAGCCGGACCGGATCATTGCCCTGGAGCCGGGCGACACCACGGGCAACCTCTATGGTCTGGCCGTGGACATCGGCACCACCACGGTCTGCGGGGTATTGATCGACCTTAATTCCGGCGAGATAATCGCCGAAGCCTCGGCCTACAACGAGCAGATTGCCTGCGGCGAGGATGTCATCTCCCGGATCATCTATTCCCAACGGCCCGGCGGTCTCAAGGCCCTCCAGGAAAAAGTGGTTCGCACCATCAACACGGTAATCGAAACGGTCTGCAAGAAGGTAATGATCAACCCCAGCGACATCAGCTACATCATGGCTGCGGGCAACACCATCATGAGCCATCTGCTCCTGGGCCTTAACCCCAAGTACCTGCGTGAAGCTCCCTATGTGCCAACCTGCAGCCACTTCCCCCTGACTCGCGCCGCAGACCTGGGCATCCACGCCCACCCCTCAGTGCGCCTCTTCCTCTACCCCGCGGTGGCAAGCTATGTGGGCGGGGACATCATCTCCGGGGTACACGCCTGCCAGATGCACAAGAGCCCCAAACTTACCCTGTTCATCGACATCGGCACCAACGGCGAGATCGTGGTGGGCAACGAAGAGTGGATGGTCTGCTCGGCCTGCTCCGCCGGCCCGGCCTTTGAAGGCGGCGGCATCCGCCACGGGATGCGGGCCAACGTCGGGGCCATCGAGAATTTCCATATCCACCCGGAGACGCTCGAACCGATGATCATCACCGTTGGCCAGAGCAAGCCCTGCGGTATCTGCGGCTCAGGGCTTATCGCCATTGTGGCCGAGCTGCTGGAGGCTGGGGTCATCGACCAGCAGGGCAAATTCAACCGCGGCCTGGAGCATCCCCGACTCCGCCAGGGGACAGACGGCTACGAATATGTGCTGGCCTGGGGCAAGAATACCCTCATGGGCGAGGACATA
>Ga0156788_1140_pt2 | contig 27364 bp, 23 predicted proteins | sample RifOxyD3_FD_110737 | JGI IMG/M metagenome (GOLD analysis project Ga0156788, IMG submission 110737) | Deltaproteobacteria bacterium RIFOXYD12_FULL_53_23
TTGATACAGCGGACAATATCGGTACTGGGGGATAAACTGCTGAAGTGGGTGCCACCGAGATAAGAGCCGGTGTTCGGAAAGAGGGTTGCGTTGCTGCCTTCGAGATAATTGGCGACAACCAGTTTTTCGGCGGCGGTGGCCCGGCTCTGGCTGACAGTGCGTTCTCCGCTGAATAAAAGTACGGCATTACAGCCGGTTGTGCCATTCACCGTCGCGGCGGTAGCAGGTTTGGCGTAAAGCAGGTTATCTTGCCAGTTGGTCAGTACATTGGTTTTTTGTGTTCCGTTTGCTGGACAGGCGGTAATGATGTTATCGACGCCTTTGTTGCCGGCCGATGCGTTGGGTAAGCTGCTCGGCGGCAGGTTATTGAGGCAGTCGGCCAAGCCTTTCAAGTCGCTTGAGTCGCTTATCAGTTTGTCGATGTCGGTTTTGAAATCGCTGCGTTTTTTGATCCGGTCAAAAATCTCTTTGCTGTTGATCCAAAGGCCTTGGTCGTTGTTGGTGCCGAGGGTAATGCTTGAGGCGGTACTTAGGGTGATGGTGCTGGTAGCTCCAGCAGTTGGCGAGATGACAGCGCCTTCCAGATAGTCGGTGGTAGTAATGCTGCCACCGCATACGGTAGCGCCCGCTGAGGTCCTGGTCTGGCCGCCGGTGACGGTTTGTGGCCCCAGTATCAAGGCAAGAGGCGCAGCATGCGTATTCTGCGCCGCCAGCACCTGGCCTGAGGCATCACGCATCTCAATCTGGCCGACTGTATCCCAGTTAAATACCGTAGTTTTTGGGCTATTCTTACCGCTTCCAGAAACGGCAAGCCAGAGGCATTCATTACCGCTGTCACGCAATGCTGGCACGGAAAGAGAGTTCCAAGGCAAACGGCCAATGGTTGAAACATCTGCGGCTCCACAAGTTGCCTCGCTCTGGCCGTCATTATTGGTATCTGGGCAAGGCAGATAGCCGAATACCTCGTTAGGGTGAGTATCTCTGTAAGTAGCAGCATACCCAATCAAGGCTTCCTTCGCCTGTGCCAGCGCAGCCGAGGTAATCTTATCCCGTTCGATTTTCTGATTTGCCTTGTTGAGTGCGGAAACCAGTAAAAAAGCCGCGCCTATCCCGATTATGGTGAGCATGATGAGCAGGGCGGAACCGCGTTCTTGCTTGAGTATGTGTTCAGGCTGGTCGGCTGGGGACATGAAGTTCCTTACTGCAAAACTTCGGCGGGCAAAGGGGCGGGGATGGCTATATCTTCGTAACCTTCCTTAACCTTGCCCGTGAAGCTATCGAAGGTTTGTCCTGGTTTAATGCGCACCTTTTTTCCGGAAGGTAGTTTCATGGATACATCTGGCGATTTGGCACTTGATTTTCGTGCCTTGCTACCCTGTCGTTCGTCTTCATCTTGCGGTATCTGGTTGATCCAGACCGTTGTCTTGCCGTTGTTGCGGCGGACGAAGCCGTTTAGAGTGGTTTGTGCAGCAGGGGGTGGGGCAAAGTTGGGTTGGGTGTTGTCAGTGATCTTCCCGTTGCGGATCTGATCGAGACGGGCTCGTTCATCTGGGTTGAAAAACAGGCGACCGAGCGGCTCCGCATTGGCGCAAGCAGTGTGGGCGAGCAAAAGGAAGGTTGTCAGTATAACGGTTATCCGTGCCATGTTTTATTGTTTGTCCGGTTGGGGTATTGCATCCGGGTTGCTGGTTGGCTTGTCGATGGTCAGCCAGTATAAATTGCATTCTGCGGCAAGACGTGGCGATAATGGCGTTTCGGCAATAGCGTCGCTTCGTTTAAGAGTACAGTCCTGCACAGTATAAGCTCCTTTTGTTTTCAGGTCATCCAGGAAATTTAGCAGATCCCCCTCATGCAGGAGCTCCATTTGCAGCTTCATTTTACTGCCGTGCAGCTCCAGTTCACCGGTAGAAACCTCGGGGGATACTTGAAAAATCTGTTGAGGAGCAAATTCGTAAGTGATTGGCAAGAGTTTCCGGCTTTCCCGGATAAACTTGATCTGGGTTATCCAGTCCAGACGTCTTTCTGCGCCAACGAACCCGAGCTCGCGCAACTGTAGATATTTTGCCTGGTAATCATGGATTGCCTGATTATCGTTTTCAACCTGAGTGCGGTTGCTGAGGGCCTCATTATATTGTGCTTGGGCAAGGGTCATGGCTGTCTGTTGTCTGTTCCAGAACACTTTTTCGGCGATGACCATGGCTGAACATGATATCAGGCTTATGCCCAATATAATGATCGCCTTGCGGAGAAGCAAAAAATCGTTGCGCATGAAGGTCTGCCAGGCCGGGACGTTTTTGTCCGCAACCTGCGCAGAGCCTTGGCGAATGGTTTGTTTTTGACTGGCGGTTCTGCTTGGAGGCATTTTAGTTCTCTGGGCTCAAGGTCAGTTTAAGGCTGAACTGGGCCTTGCTGTCTGGGGCTTCATTTCCTGTTTTGCCGGTTAACGTGCTGGTTGGCGCAATATCAAGGGGGAAGCGGATAATTTCTACTTTCAGCTGTTTGTTTTTGCCGAGTTCGGCGACCAAGGCGCGTACACTTTCCAGCGCGCTCCGATAGTCGAAGGCGAACGGTTTTACCTCGCCTTCGATCAGCAGTACCGTGTTGATTTTTTTGGGAATACCGATCAGCATGGCATCGGGGGCCGCCTCCAGGCCAACAGCCGCCTGTGGCATTGTGGGGGATTCTTTGTCCCCAGTGCTGACTTGCCAACGCAGCTGGTCGAGGCTGATTTGCGGCAGGGCATCGAGCGCCTGACTGACAATGCTGAGCAGTTGCTTAGGTGCGAGAGCATTGTGGGCAATTATTTGCTCGATGTTGACAGCGGCTTTCATGCTTTGCGGGCTTGCGTCGGTGGCTGGCAGGAGGCGAACGACGGCCTCTTGTGCTTGGTGGGCGTTACGGGCTTCTATGACCATTTGTCGGCTTTGCTGAGAATGTTGCATGGTTTTCAGACCGTTAATTCCCGTCCATAAAAGCACTCCTGTAACGAGACAAAGGCTTAAGATGTTTAGGCCAATCCGTATATGCCGCAGACGAAAGTAACGAGTTTGTTCTTTCGGCGCATAATGATTGGTGCTGGAGTGGTTGAGCAGGGATAAAAACAGCAGATCGCAGATGGAAAATGAACCTGGGTTCTTAAGTCCGAGTTGGGTGGCGGCATCTGTAAGGGAGAGAAGACGGTATGTGATGGCAGGTGTGTCCTGACAAAATGACTGAAAGTGTGGCATATATTCTGCGCCTGCCAGAATTATCACTTCTAAAGTCGCATCGCGCGGCAACAGGCGGGTGCTTGCCAGAAAGTGTTGGGTATTGGCCGTTTCACGGGCGGCCATTTCGGCCACAGTATCAGGTTTGTGATCGTTTAATGAGGTCAGACGGCTGAATTTTAGTTCGGAGTTCTGGAAAAAACTTTGGCGCAAGCCGTTTGACTGGTGGGTGACCAACAGCAGGTTCTCGCTGCCAAGGCCAAGTTTTCCGATCAGGTGTATACTTAACAGTGCTGGAGAGTAAATTCCTGCAAGTGGCATTTTTTGTTGCAGGAGCGCATTCACCCAGGGTTTCAGCAACTCCATGTTGACCAGGGCGGAAAAAAGCATCCGGTCATCCTTGCGACCTTGCACCTCGCGTCCCTGTTGAATGGCATGACGGTAGGGAGTGTCACGATAAAGCTGACCGAGACGACGCTGGATAAGCGCTTGCCTGGCACTGCCCAGCACATGGGGTATGGTGTCTTGCTGAAAAGATTCTTCGATCAGATCGGCTAAAAGGAAAGTCGGGGTATCTGAATATTGGGCAAGATAGCAGGAGAAATCTTCCCAGCCAGCCTCATCGTTAAAGAAAATGTGGCCGGTAGAGTAAAGACCTTTCTCCCATTGGAATATGGTGACCTGGTCGTTGCTCAGATAAAGAAGCTGTTTGCAGAATAAGCCCATGCTTTAATTTCCGTCAGGTTTTGATTTTGCTGATGGTGTCGTAAATCGGGCCGAGTACGGACAGCATGATCCATCCCAGAATAATGCCGAGAGTCACGGTCATGACCGGCTCGATCATGGATTGTACTTTCTCGATGGATTCCTTGACCTGGCGGTTATAAAAATAGCTGACATTGCGCAAGGCCGTATCCAATGCGCCGGTTGTTTCACCAACTTTGAGCATGCTCACCACCAGAGGCGGGAATATGCCGACGCTCTCAAAGCTGGTGGTGATGCCCTGTCCATCAGAAATATGTTGGCCGACGCGCTGCAGACCTTCTTCAATAACCTTGTTGCTGACTATGCCTTCTGAGAGTTTTAGACAATCGAGAATGCTGATTCCTGAGGCGTACATCAGGGCAAAGAAGGTGGCAAAGCGGGCCAGGATGATTTTGCGCAGAATCGGGCCGATCATCCAGATCTGGAGCTTTAACTCATCGGCTTTGTAACGGGCGCGTGGATCAATTTTTATTAAAAAAGTGAGACCTGCCCAAGTTAGCGTTGGAATGGCGATAATCAGGTACCAGTAATTGATGAAGATGCCGGAGACAAAGATCAGCGCCTTGGTATGAAACGGCAATTCCTGGCCCATATTTTTAATGAAACCGACAAGCTGTGGTACCAGGTAGATCATGAGAAAAAAGGTGATCCCAAGCACGATCGTGCCAACGAAGAGTGGGTACATCAGCAGTTTTTTGGTCTGTGCGGCAAGCTCGTCCTGCCATTTCAGGCTTTCGCTCAGGCTGCGGAACACCTCGGATATTTCACCGCTTTGTTCGCCTGCCGCGATCAGGCTGACAAAGGTTTGGTCGAAGATGTTGGAGTGGCGTTGCAATGCCTGTGAGAGTTGCATTCCGCCTTCGATATTCTCGATCAGGTCAGAGATGATTTCGTGGAAGCTTGGATGGTCAAGGCCGTCACGCAGATCAGCCAAAGTCGCCAGTATCGGGACACCAGCGGTGCTAAGCTGTTCCATGTAAAAGCAGAAGTTGATTAAGTCCTGACGGGTTATCGGGCGTTTGCCTCCAAAGGAGAACATTTGCTTTTTAGCCGGCTTAAAGTCGATAAGGTCCAGATCCATGCGCTTTAAGCGCGTCTCAAGTTCGGAAAGATTGGCGGCATCCATGATTCCGTGGATGATCTTGCCGCTAATATTCATGGCCTGGTAAGATAATTTACTCATCAGTTCAGCCGGTCGGTCAAGTCTACCAGTCGCGAGATTTCTTCCAGCGAGGTAGCGCCTTCCAGCACGTAGCGCACGGCGGCTTCCACCAGCGGACGGAAACCTTGGCTCAGCGCCATGTTGGTCAATTCGCGGTTGGTGGCGCGACGGGCGATCAGTTCATCAAGGTCGGGAGTCATCTTGAGCAGTTCCATGATTGCCAGACGACCTTTGTAACCCTGGAAGTCGCATCTTTCACAGCCAATGGCCCGAAAAGTGGTGATTTCCTGGATTGCCGGGTCAACGCCAAGCAGGCGGCGTTCCAGATCATCGGGCTGGAAAGGCTCTTTGCAATGCACACAGAGTTTGCGAATCAGACGTTGGGCAACCACGCCGATGATATTGCCGGCCATGATGTCTGGGAGCATGCCAATATCGAGCAGACGTGGAATAGCGCCTATCGCCGAGTTGGTGTGCAGGGTGGAATAAACCTGGTGGCCGGTCATGGCAGCGCGGAAGGCCATTTCCGCTGTATCCTCATCCCGGATTTCACCGATCAGGATGATATCCGGGTCTTGTCGCATCATGGAACGAATACCAGTGGAAAAATCCATTTTCGCAGCTTCGTTGACTGAGGTCTGACGAATCATGTTCATTGGATACTCTACAGGGTCTTCCAACGTCATGATGTTGACGCCCTCGGTGTTAACGTGGTTCAGAATGGAGTACAGGGTGGTGGTTTTGCCGCTGCCGGTTGGGCCAGTTACCAGGATAATGCCATTAGGCCTGGCTACCATGAGTTTGAGCAGGGACAGATCATCTTCTGGTAATCCGAGGCCATCCAACGGCACTATGCCTTTTTGGCTGTCGAGGATGCGGAGCACGATGTTTTCACCGTGCACGGTGGGCTGGGCTGCCGCGCGAAAGTCGATTTGTCGCCCGGAAAAAGAGATGGAAATTCGGCCATCCTGGGGGGAGCGGGTTTCTGCGATGTTCATGCTACTCATCACCTTCAGGCGCACTACCATAGCCGACCAGTAGGTTTTGTGCAGACTGCGGATTTGTCGCAGCACGCCGTCGATACGGTAGCGAATGCGCAAAAAGAACTGTTCCGGTTCAAAATGGATATCAGAGGCGCCGCGCTGTACCGCGTCGACAAGCAGAGCGTCGATCAGTCGTACTAACGGTTGGGTGTATTCGTCGGAAACGGTTTGCAGGCCATGGTAATCGACCACCCCGGTCTCAATTTCATGCAGGATGCCGTCGATTGACAGTTCAAAACCGTAATACTGGTCAATCGCCCGCATGATTTCGGCGTCGCCCGCAAGAATTGGCGCAATAGTTATTTCAGTGCCCAGCAGGGCGCTAACCTGGTCAAGAGCGACAATATTGTTGGTGTCTGACATCGCCAGTTTCAGCACAAGGTTTTGCTTGTTGAGTTCCAGAGGGAAGAGCTGATAGCGTTTGGCGATCTCTTTGGGAATCAGTTTAAGCGCTTCTGCGTCCACGACCATGTGGGTCAGGTCGACGCTTTGCTGGTTGAGATTTTCAGAAAGGGCTTCGCGTACAGTGGCTTCGGTGGCGAAGCCAAGACTGATAAATAGCTTGCCCAGCTGGATGCCGGTGCGTTTTTGCTCAAGTAAGGCGATGCGCAGCTGATCTTCGCTGACGACGCCCTTTAGAACCAGTAATCTGCCAAGGGGAAGTTTGGGTTTTTCGGCCATGTATTTTAATTGCCCGCCGGTTGTTGGATTTCCAGGATGCGGATCTCGGCCGCATTCCGGTCGAAATTTGCCGGGCCGGAATGAGACAGAGCGCGTTGGTAGTAATCAAGTGCCAGTTTGCTCTGTCCCAGATGATCGAGGCTGATGGCGAGGTTGAAAGCGTAATCGGCATTGTTCGGCGCATTGCTGTAAGCACGGAAATAAGATTGTTGAGCTTCGGCCCAGCGTGACTGTTGGGTATACACATTGCCCAAAGCGAAGTGGATAGCGGCCGCATGAGGATTCTGAGAGAGAATTTTTTTCAGACTGCTTTCACTTTGTGCCAGATCGGTTTGCCCTCGTAGTCCGATCAGGCCTGCAAAGGCATCAGGATCATTGGGGGCAAGGTCTAATAATCTTATGTAGTATGCTGCTGCCTGTTCCGATTGTTTGCGGCTTATAGCGATAGCTGCAAGCCCCAGTAAGGCGTCGCGGTTGCTTGCTTCCTGTTGCAGAGCTTGGCTGTAATGTTGCTGCGCCAATACAAGATCACCGGATAGAAAAGACTTATAGGCTTTGTCAAGCATTGGGTTGAGCTTATTGGTTTCCTGACTCTGCCGGATCTGGATGGATTTATTTCCCAATGGGGTCTCTATTTCAGGTCTTTCTTGCCGAGGTTGCCTGGTCGCCCTCGCCTTGGTTTGTGCGGGAACATGAACAGGCTTGTTAATTTTTACAGCAGGTGCCAGGTCAGAGGCAATAGGTGGCGGTTTCTCCTCGTTTGGTATTGAGATTTCGGGGGATGGGGGTGGTGGTACAGCTGCCGGTATGATGGCAGCAGGGGGCAAGTTGTTGTGCAGGGCAGAAGTGGGGGCGGAAATACTTTGCCAGACATAAATGCCGTAGGCGGAAATTAGCAGAGCAACGACCGCAACGGTGCCGGTGATTATCAATTTACGATGGTTGGCTGGTTGTTTGGCAAGGAGGACAATCTTGGCTTTTTGCCTGGCGGCGTCAATTTTTGCCTCATCCTGAACAGGATGGGGCTTTGCTCCCGTCTGTGACACAGACTTTGATTCTGGCGGGGGTGAACTATCAGTCTTTGGATTGGACGCAGTATCCAACTGCACCCAAATTTTCAAATCGTCGCTGACTGCGGCTTTAGGCGGTTGAATTTCGGAGGCACATGCAGGTTCTGCGCGTAATGGCAGGTCATCCTGTGCCGCAGTGGACATCAGGGTTAACTCCGGTATTGCGGAGAGATCAGCAGAAATTATCGGAGATTTACTTGTTATCTCAGTGTTGACGGAGGGTTGTTCTCCTGGTGTTAGCATCTCCAGAACTGGATCGGGGTGGGTATCTTGAGCGGGTTGAATATCTTGCTGCTGTTTGGCCCGCTCAGATTTTTTCAATGCCTCCATCAGCAGGCTCATGGTTTACCCACCTCTGCTTTGCCTGATTCAAACAGGTTGCTGGACATGGCATCGCGTGAATTCTGGAGGAATTTTTTATCAGGCAAAAAGTTGCGATAGGCCTTGTAATCGCCGTCGAGGTTTGCATCCTTGACGACGATTGGGCGTAGGAAAATGACCAGTTCTGACTTGGTGCTGGCTTCGTTGCGGTAGGCAAAAGCGTCGCCGACAAAAGGAAGTCTGGACAAAAGCGGGACTGTATCCTTTAGGTTGTTGACATCGTCTTGCATCAACCCGCCCATTATCGCAATTTGTCCGCTGCTTATCTTGAGGATGGATTCCATTTCTCTGGTCTGGATTTCCGGAATCGGACTTGTTACCCCAGCAGTTTTTAAATCAGGACTTGGGTCATTGACGTAGCCCAGAATTCGGGAAATGGTGGGGCGTACGTTAAGGGTAACGGAGTCAGTTTCGTCGATCTGAGGGGTAACGCTCATCACGAAGCCAATAGGTACCGTATTTACCGTAGTATTATAAACGATCAACGGGGCGCTTCCTCCCTCCCCCGGGGTAACGGTTACCGCGATGGTGAAATAAATCTTGTTGTCTACTACCTTGAGCAGGGCGGTTTGGTTGTTCAGTACACTGATTTTCGGGCTGGAGAGCACTTTGACATTGCCGAAAGATTCCAGCAGCTGGATGGAAGCAGCGATATTGCCAAGTGGTGATGTTGGATCGACGTAACCAAAGGTTAAAACTCCGGGCGATGAACCAGGATTAATGCCAGATGGCAGGGTGCCGATCCCTTTCTGGCTAAAGTTAAAACCTTTGGTCCGTGTTTGTGACCAGTTGATACCTTGTTGATACTGGTCGGAAAGCCGCACTTCTACTACGGTCGCTTCAATCATTACCTGGCGTTTGGCACTGGTCATAATCTGATCAATAAATTCCTGAACCTTTTCATGTTGGCGGCTTGTGGCGCGAACTCCGAGAATACCATTTTCCGGGTTGGCGATTACCGAGGCTGCTTCACGAAAGGTTGTGACCCGCTTTACTGTGGTATTGTCGGTGTTTAAAGTAGCGGGATTAGGGCTGCCGGCCAGGTTGGTTTGGGTCGCACTACTGCGGCTGGTTGATTGCCTCGGCGCTGCGGTGGCCCCCGTGCCGGTGGTGCTTTGATTGCCGGCCTGTTCCGTGGTGGTTTCGGAAGAGCCATCGGGGAGGATTTTGTCGGTTTCCCGCAGGATGTCCTTGATATTTTGCACCAGGGTATCCCAGAAGCGGTTGTTGGATTTGTTGGTGACGGAGGTGGTGGAGTTATTGGTGCCAGATCCACCGGTGGCTGCACCAGCCCCGCTGCCAGTTGTGGCGATCTGGGTGGCGATGCTGATGTTGCTGGTCGCATCCCGCGACATGTTCAGGTAATCCACCTTGTAGTTGCGCAGAAAAGGCGTATCAGGCATGACGACCAGGTTCGGCCCGTCCAATTCGTATCGCATGTCGACCTGTCTGGCGATGCGGGTGAGCAGTTGCGGCAGAGTCTGGTTGAGGGCATTGAGGGTGATGGCGCCTTCAATGCCGGAGTGGATATCGATATTTACTTTGGCATCCCGTGCCAGGGCGAATAGCAACTCCTGTACGGCGACATTGTTGACCGAAACGCTGTAGGTTTCCGCCTTGGCGGTGGCTTTGGGCGGGGGTAGCGGGGCCACCTGCTGTACTGGGTTCGGGATTGTGCCGACCGGACGGGGATCATCCTTGATATGGCCGGCTGACGGCACAATCGGTTGCGTGCCGCATGCGGCAAGGAGAGAGCAACTTGCTATAATGATGAGCATTATTTTATTCATGTTTACTTGACTACCATTTGGGGTTTTTAAAATCAATCATAAAAAAACATAAAAGCCATGAACTTGATTATATAGCTCACTGGATTTAATGGAATTTATGCAAGAGACTCATGGTCTATAACTCTTGCTGTTTGGCAATTTCATTTCTGATGCCTTGGACTGTGCGCAATACGGGTCCATTGCGCTGGTAAAAGGCGGGCATGGTGGCAAAAGCGGCAAGAGCCTGTTCCTCTGAGGGGAAGTTGCCGTAAGTTATCCTGAGTTGATTATCTGCGGTGATACTGGTGTGGTAGATGTAAATTTGCCTTAAGCCGAGTTCCTTGTCCAGTTTGCGTAAAAAATCTCCTGCCCTGGCACCAGTGCCAGTATCGGTAAGAAGTATCAATTGCAAGGTGAAGTTGGCGCCATTCTCTTCGGCCAGCCATGACTGGGTGGCGGCAAGCCTTGCTTGCAACTGGTTGGGCGTTGTGGCAACCGTTATTGGCAGGGGGATCTTCTTGGTGGGAGGCTGAACCGTAAGCACAGGTTCGGCGTGAATGGCTGCGGTAGCAGTGGCGGCTTTGGATGGTAAATGCGTAAGATACTGCCAGCCAGATCCGAGAAATATGCCAAGCCCAAGCAGAGCAAGGGTAAAGCCGAAATATTTTAACGGCAACTTCTTGGCAATAATGGCCAATTCATTATCTGTGATTGCAGCCTTAATATGTCTGGGCAGGATATTGTGAGTATTTTCCGAGAATGCCGCGAGTAAGGCCTTGTCAGCGAGAACATTGATGCGGCGGATAATGCCTTGCGAGGCGGCGGTGATTAGTTTGAGTGCATCTTTGTTGAAGATGTCCGGCCCATGGTAGCCGGCGGCACGCATTCTAAACATCAGGTATTTGGGTATATCCGCCTTGGTAAGTGGCGGCACTGTAAAGCTGTGGGTGATACGTTCTTTGAGTTGGCGCATCCGAGGCAGGGATAGATTATCGTCAAGATTGAGTTGGCCGAACAGCACGATTTGCAGCAATTTGTGCTGTTCGGTTTCCAGGTTGGAAAGCAGACGAATTTCTTCCAGGGTGTCGAGCGGCATGGCCTGGGCTTCCTCAATTAAAAGTACAACCTGTTTTCCTGCGGCATGTCGTTTGATTAGATAATCTTGGATCAGGTGGAGGGTTTCGTGGGTCTTTTTTCCTTGGGTGGTGAGGCGGAGTTCGTTGGCGATGACGTAAAAGACATCGTCTCGATTTAGACTCGGATTGATAATATAGATTGCTTCCACATTTTCTGGCAGATGGTTTGCCAGCATGCGACAGAGCATAGTTTTGCCGCTGCCTATTTCGCCGGTGACTTTGACAATACCCTCGCCGTGGATGATAGCATAAAGCAGTGCCTCCAGAATTGCTCCGCGATTGCCACCGATAAAGAAAAATTTGGTGTTTGGCGTAATTTTGAAAGGTGGTTGACGAAGGCCAAAATGGTCAAGGTACATTTGTTTACCTATGTTGGTATGTAACTGTTCAATAATATCCTATGCAATTTAAATAAGCCCGCTCAAGGGTGTCGGCATGGTATTCAAGGCGGCAGTCTGCCGGTGAGCCGATAAAGCTGATTCTGCCTTCGTGTAGAATGGCCATGCGGTCACAGATTTCTTCCACGTCTGCCAAGGCATGGGAGCTGAAGAACAGGGTGTGCCCTGCCATGCGCAACTCTTGTAAGCATGATTTGAGTAATGCATGCGCTTTTGGATCAAGGCCACTCATCGGCTCGTCGAGTACGTATAACTCCTTGCTTGCAAGAAAACAGGCCGCTAATCCTATTTTTTGGGTCATCCCCTTGGAGTAGGAACGAACCGGACGGGATAATGCCGAAGGGGCCAAGTCGAGTGCTTGCAACATTTTCTCTGACTTGGCTTGGTCATATGGTAGGGCTTGCAGTTTCAGTATGTATTTCAAGAAATCCATGCCGGTAAGGTAATAAGGCGGCATAAAACGCTCGGGCAAGAATGACAAGAGCTTACGTGATTCGGTCAGGCGATGACTTACTTCAAAGATTTCGATAGTGCCGCTATCCAGGGCGCAAAAATCGAGCAGGCATTTTATCAGGGTGGTTTTGCCAGCGCCGTTCATGCCAACCAGCCCAAAAAATTCGCCGCTGGCGATATCCAGGTTGATCTCACGCAGAACCTGTGAGGCTCCGTAGCCCTTGGAAACATTCTGGAAATGAATGGCTAATGGGGGCATGGCAGACTTGGGATTAAGAGAAGTTGTCAAATTGTTGTGCTCTGATTTCAATCAGCTTATGTTCCTTGATTCAGGTTTGTTGCGTTACAAGGCCGACAAGACAGAAAGAGTCTAATGGAAGGAAAATACAGTGTCAAGGAAGGACTTGCAAGAAAGAGGAAATGACTTCTCTCACTGCGGCAAAAGAAGTCAGGCTGAAAATTTGGCGTCTTATTTCCGCCCCGCCTGGTACCCCCTTGAAATACCGACCAGCGTGATTTTTTATCTGGGAGGGTGGCGTGTCTGGCTGGTGCTTGGCAATTAGGGTCAGGTGGCGGTTCAGGGCCTTTATTCTGTAGGCGAGGGATGGGTTTTCCGGCGCCTCGGCGGAGAAAATCCAGGGGGCGCCCAGGGCACCCCGGCCGATCATTACCCCGTCGCAGCCGGTTTCCGCCAGCATCCGCAGGCCGTCGGCATGGGAGGTGATGTCGCCGTTGCCGATCACCGGAATGGAAACTGCCTGCTTTACCTGGCTGATGATCCGCCAGTCTGCGGTGCCGCTGAAGCCGTCGCTCCAGGTTCGGGCGTGGACCGTTATCGCTGCCGCGCCGTTTTCCTCCGCCATTCTGGCAAAGTCGCAGGCGGTGACGGTTTGGTGGTTCCAGCCGGAGCGAAATTTTACGGTCACCGGCACTGCAGAATTTTTTACCACAGCCCTGATTATCTTGGCAGCCAGAGCAGGTTCCTTCATTAGAGCGCAACCTGCTCTTTTTTTTATGACTTTCTTAGCTGGACAACCCATGTTGATATCGATGAGATCAATGGAATGCTCTGAAAGCATGGCCGCCGCCTCACCCATGATCTCCGGTTCAGCACCAAAGAGCTGCATGGCTACAGGCCGCTCAGCAGTCACGGTTTTGAGCATATCCAAGGTACTTTGTTGGCGGAAATGGAGCCCGTGGCAGCTGATCATCTCTGAGAAACATAAGCTGGCGCCGTACTCTCGGCAGAGCAGGCGAAAGGCCAAATCGCTGTATCCTGCCAAAGGGGCGAGGATGAAGGGGGTGTCAAGGTTCAGGGTGCCGATGCGCATTATGGAAAAGGTCAGGTTGCAAGTCGCAAGGTTAAAAAAATTGCTACGGCTGAAAATATTTTGGTTCAGGGGAGATTGGCTTCGACACGGGAACACCAATAGCCTGACCGGCGAGATTGGTTGACTACCGCGAAAATAACGATGCCGTTGGCTGATGGTTTGTAAACGAGAAAAATTGGGAACCCCTTAACGGCTATGCGTCGTGTTCCCGAAGCAAAGGGAAAACCGGCATTTGGAAAATTTAAGGCCAGTTCCAAGGCTAAGACCACAGTCTTTTCAACGGCAATAGTAAAATTTGCGCCTAACCCTTTTTTAACTGTGTTGTAGTGTAACACCTCTGCGAAAAATTCTTCTCGTGCAACGGTGACAAATTTAATATTATTCATTGGCAGATACGCTTAGCTTCGGCAAAAACATCTTCGGCGGAAAAGGCTGGCGCTGTGTTTGTTTCGTGGGTGGCGACACGACGCGCGATTTCTTTTTTCCAATCCAGTTCTACCTCCGCAAGCACAAGATCGTGCAAAGACTCCAACAGATAACCAGCGAGTCTCGCCCTGTCGCCGGGAGACAACCGGGATGCTTGTCGTTCTATTTCTATGGGAGACATAGTCATTAGAATCACCTTCCGATGTATAGCTTTTGACTTTTCTGTCGTCTTGAGCTTGTTATAAAATAGTTACAAAATTTCCTCAATAGCCTTGACTACATTCTCCACGGTAAACCCGAAGTAAGGGAACAGTTGCTCTGCCGGCGCGGATTCGCCGAAGCGGTCGATGCCGATGACCTTGCCCCTGGTGCCGACATAGCGATACCAACCACTGGTGACTCCAGCTTCAATAGCTACCCTGGCTTGGACCGTATCCGGTAGCACGGATTGTCGATATGCCTTGCTCTGGCTTTCGAAGCAATCGGTGCTGGGCATGGAGACCACACGAATATTCTTGCCCATAGCCCCAAGCTCTTTGGCTGCCGCTATTGCCAACTCGACCTCGGAGCCGGTGGCGATGAGGATGGCTTCCGGGGTACCGTCGCAATCGAGCAGGACATAGCCGCCCTTGGCAATGTTGGCCAGCTGTTTAGCGCTGCGGGGTTGGTGGGGTAGATTCTGCCGGGAAAGCAGCAGGCAGGTGGGGCCGGTATAGCGTTCGATGGCAACTTTCCAGGCTATTGCAGTTTCTACCGCATCGCAGGGCCGCCATAGGCCCATGTTTGGGATCAGCCGTAGAGTGGCGGCCTGCTCCACCGGCTGGTGGGTGGGACCGTCCTCGCCCAGACCAATGGAGTCGTGGGTAAAAACATATACCGAACGCTGCTTCATGAGTGCGGCCATGCGCAGGGCGTTGCGGGCGTATTCGGAAAAGATCAGAAAGGTGGCAGTGTAGGGGATGAAGCCGCCGTGCAGGGCGAGGCCGTTGGCAATGGCGCACATACCGAATTCGCGAACTCCGTAATGGATATAGTTGCCGCCCTTATCAGTGTTGATGCCCTTAGTGCCGGACCAGATGGTCAGATTGCTGCAAGCCAGGTCGGCTGAGCCGCCAAGGAATTCTGGCAACAGTGGGCCATAGCCGTTTAAGCAGTTTTGTGAGGCCTTGCGGGTGGCGACCTTCTCCGCCTTGGCGTTGACGTTGTCGATGTAGGCACCTGATTTTGCCTGCCAGTCGGCAGGGAGTTTGCCGGCAAGCCTGCGCTCAAGTTCAGCGGCAAGTTCAGGGTACGTTGCTTGATAAGCGACAAGACGGGTATTCCATTCAGCTTCCCGGGCGGCGCCTTTGTCCTTGGCGCTCCAGCCAGCATAGATCTCCGTGGGGATTTCAAAGGCAGGGTGGGGCCAACCGATGGCCTGGCGAACCAAAGCGATTTCGGCCTCACCCAGAGGCGCGCCGTGGCAATCCTCTTTGCCCTGCTTATTGGGAGAGCCCCAGCCGATCACGGTTTTGCAGCAGATGAGTGTGGGTTTATCCGTTACGATCCTTGCCTCGGCAAGGGCTTTTTTTACTGCCTCTGCGTCATGACCGTCTACGCCTTCAATAACATGCCAGCCGTAGGCACGAAAGCGCATGGGAGTGTTATCGGTGAACCAGCCTTCTACCTCGCCGTCGATGGAGATGCCGTTGTCATCGTACAGTGCGGTGAGCTTGCCCAGGCCCAGGGTACCGGCAAGGGAGCAGACTTCGTGAGAAATTCCCTCCATCATGCAGCCGTCGCCCAGAAAAACATAGGTTTGATGATCGATAATTGCATGGCCCGGTCGGTTGAACTGGCCTGCCAAGGTTCTTTCAGCAATGGCCATTCCTACCGCATTGGCAATACCTTGGCCTAAGGGCCCGGTGGTGGTTTCGATTCCGGGGGCGTAGCCGTATTCCGGGTGGCCAGGGGTTTTGGAGTGGAGTTGGCGAAAGTTTTTAATCTCTTCAATGGGCAGATCGTAGCCGCTGAGGTGGAGCAGGGAATAAAGAAGCATGGAGCCGTGACCGTTACTTAGAACAAAACGGTCGCGGTTGGCCCATTTGGGGTTGGCTGGATTATGGCTAAGAAAGTCGTTCCACAGGACTTCGGCAATATCGGCCATGCCCATGGGCGCGCCAGGATGGCCAGATTTAGCTTTCTGGATGGCATCCATGCTAAGGGCGCGGATGGCATTGGCAAGTTCTCGGCGTGACGACATGAGTATCTCCAATTTTTGATTCTGTAGTAAAAAAAATTACCAGGATGAAGGATGATTACAAAATACTTTTATATACCTTTCCCTGCGGGATAATGGCAAATATATTTTTTGCACTCAGCACTCACTTCTCCAGACCCTTGTTTTTTTCGTAATCGTTCACCTGGGGCACCAAAATTTAAGATAAGCCCAGGAATGTAAGCGTTCAGCAGTGCCGCAGATGCGCGAAAGATGCTTGCGAAATGTGCTATTGCACATAAGCAGGCCGATGACAAAGCAGATGTGGTGCTGCTGAACGATTACTTTTTTTCATAACGGGAGAGGGCATTGTAAAGGCGGATATATATATCTTCGCCTAACTTGTCCACCAGGGTTTCAACGGCCTGTTTTTTGTGGGTATCGGTTTGCAGGGAATAAGATTCTGAGAGGGCGAAGGTTGATTGCCAGGCCGTCTTGCCGGTGTTAGTGTCGGTAACGATGTAACTTACGCTCAGGGTGGAAATTAGGGCCTGGGCTTTACCCTGAGCGTCGTAGGCTCGACCGGTATAACTGACCGAGTTGATCTTGCCGTTTAATACATAATCGGCTTCCCCTGAGTTGGTTACGACTTTAAACTGTTTACTTTGTCCCAGCCAGTCCTGCAGGGCATTGTGGATGTCGGAGGCAAGCCTGATTTCATTGGTTGGATTTGACCAGAGGGGAATATGAAGCTTGAGTATTCGACTCTGTTTGTCAGGTGGGAGCATGTTGGGGTTATGATAGCCGCACCCAGTGAGAATCAGCAGGACTAAAAGCAGGCTCAGACTTTTTAGCAAGTTAGGAATTATCCCCGATGTTTTTCTGAGAGAAAATAATTTCGTTAACGCACTTATTCCGTTTATCGGAGTCAGGGTAAAGATTTCCATGGTCTCTGCCTCTGTGGGTGTCCGGGCCTTAAATTACGATATTGATCAACTTGTTTGGCACCACAATAACCTTACGCACAGGATTGCCGTCCAAAAATTTTTGCACCTTGTCATCAGCCAGGGCCATTTTCTTAAGGTCGGCATCGCTGGTGCCAGGGGCAACCTGGAGCTGGCTGCGTACCTTACCCTTTACCTGGATTACAATAGTGATCTCCTCTTCTCGTACTGCTTCGGCATCGTACTCTGGCCAGGGTACTTCGGCAAGGGGGATGGGATGTTTGGTCAGCTCCCAAAGTTCGGCAGTAAGATGCGGCACCATGGGGGAGAGCAGAGCAAGCATGGCCTCGATGGCCTCGCGGATCACGGCTGGGTCTGGGGAGTTGCCGTTTTCGTCTCCGGCAAGGCTGTACAGGGTATTGGTAAGCTCCATTACTGAGCTGATGGCGGTGTTGAAATGGAACTTTGCCTCGATATCTGCTCCGAACTTGCGGATGGTCTGATGGGTTTTTCGGTGCAGGGCAGTACTTGCCGCATTCATTTTTAGTGGGAGCTCAAAGACAGGGTTGGCAAAAACGCCAAGGTTTTCGTCAACCAGACGATGTACCCGGTTCAAAAAACGAAAGGCTCCTTCCACGCCCTGGTCGCTCCATTCCAGATCCCGTTCCGGCGGAGCGGCAAAGAGGCTGAACAGGCGGACCGTGTCGGCTCCGTATTTTTCGATCAACTCATTAGGGTCTACCACGTTGCCCTTGGATTTAGACATCTTGGTGCCGTCTTTGATGACCATGCCCTGAGTGAGCAGGTTGGTGAACGGCTCGTCAATACTCAGGTAGCCGAGATCACGCATGACCTTGGTGAAAAAACGGGAGTAGAGCAGGTGGAGGATTGCATGTTCTACCCCGCCGATGTACTGATCTACCGGCAGCCAGTAAGCGGCTTGTTCTTTTTTTAGTGGCCCGTCGGTGCAGCGAGGGCTGGCATATCTGGCAAAATACCAGGAGGACTCGACAAAGGTGTCCATAGTATCGGTTTCGCGGCGGGCCGGGCCGTTACATACAGGACAGGTTGCTTGGTAGAAGCTTTTTAGAGTATGCAGCGGTGATTTGCCGGATTTATCAAACTGGATATCGGTAGGCAGGGTGATGGGTAGATCACTTTCTGGCACCGGTACTACCCCGCAATGGGCACAATGAAGCATGGGAATGGGGGCGCCCCAGTAACGCTGCCGGGAGATGCCCCAGTCGCGCAGGCGGAAGGTGGTGCGCTGGCAGCCGAAGCCTTTTTCTGATGCCGTCGCAATGATGGCGGCCTTGGCCTTTTCCGAGGGCAGGTCGGTGAATTCGCCGGAGGTGATCAAGATGCCTGGCCCTTCGTAGGCCTCAGTCATGGCGGAAGATGCCAGAATCTCGTCTTCGGGCTGAATGACAACCCGGATTTCAATCCCGTATTTTCGGGCGAACTCGAAGTCGCGCTGGTCATGGGCCGGGACGGCCATCACCGCGCCGGTTCCGTATTCCATGAGGACGAAATTGGCCACGTACACTGGTAATTTCGCGCCGTTAAAAGGATTGAGGCAGTAGCCTCCGGTGAAGACTCCCTCTTTTACCACCTCGTCTTCCGGACTTTGCCGTTGTTTCTCGATCTTGATCCGGGCAACGAAATCCTTGACCGTCGCTTCTTGAGTGGTGCCAGCGCTCAACTCAAGGGCCAGGGGATGTTCCGGGGCAATGGACATGAAGGTCGTGCCGAAGATGGTATCTGGTCGAGTGGTGAAAATGGTCAGCATTTCCCCAGAGTTTTCGATAGGGAAGTTCACCTCGGCGCCTACGCTCTTGCCGATCCAGTTGCGCTGCATGGCGAGCACCTTTTCCGGCCAGCCCGTGAGCTTGTCGCAACCAGAGAGCAACTCTTCGGCGTAGTCGGTGATCTTGAAAAACCAGCTGTTCATTTCCCGGGGCAGTACGGCCTGGTCACAACGCCAGCAGGCTCCGTCGATGACTTGTTCGTTGGCAAGCACAGTCTGGCAGGTTTCGCACCAGTTGACCGTGGTCATTTTCTGGTATACCAGACCCTTTTCATACATCTTGATAAAAAGCAGCTGCTCCCAGCGGTAGTATTTGCTGTTGCAGGTGGCGATCTCGCGATCCCAGTCGTAGCTGAAGCCCATGCGCTGCAACTGTTTTTTCATGTAGTCGATGTTTTCGTAGGTCCATTTGGCTGGATGAGTGTCGTGTTTGATTGCCGCATTTTCGGCAGGCAGGCCGAAGGCATCCCAGCCCATGGGATGAAGGACGTTGAAGCCTTTCATTCGTTTGTAACGGGCTACCACGTCGCCGATGGTATAGTTGCGGACATGGCCCATGTGGATGCGGCCTGAAGGGTAGGGGAACATCTCCAGCAGGTAGTATTTAGGCCGGGTTGGATCTTCCTGTGCCTTGTAGGTGTTGTTATTAAGCCAGTAAGCCCGCCATTTTTCTTCAATGGCCTGGAAATCGTATTTCATATTCGTTGTTCCGGTTTTTTTAGGGGCTGTTAATGAATAAAATATGCTTTTTAGTTTATTCATTTACAGCCCTTTATGCCGCTCAGGTTATTGTCAAGTCGAGGTTATTTATGAACAACGGTTCAGTGTCGATAACTATTCAGTTGACGGGAAATTATGGTGGGCAAGATTTTCAAAGGTGGTGAAGCGGTCAAGAAAGGCCAACTCCACGGTGCCGGTTGGCCCATTACGCTGTTTGCCGATGATAATCTCGGCGATACCCTTTCTTGGGTTATCCTCGGCCTTATTGTACACCTCATCCCGATAGATGAAGACGATTAAATCGGCATCCTGTTCGATGGCGCCTGATTCGCGCAGGTCGGAAAGCTGGGGCCTTTTGTTGGGGCGGCTTTCCAGGCTGCGGTTCAGCTGAGAAAGAGCGACAACCGGGATGTTGAGCTCCTTGGCCATGGCTTTGAGCGAGCGGGATATTTCACTGATTTCCTGTTCGCGGGACTGGGCATTTGTTCTGCCCCGCATCAACTGCAGATAATCCACCACCACCATGCCGATGTTGTGTTCCGTTTTCAGGCGTCTGGCCTTGGCCCGCATCTCCAGTACTGTGATGGCCGGGGTGTCGTCGATATAGATGGGCGCCTCGGAAAGCTGAGTCACCGCCCGGGTAAGCTTGGGCCAGTCCTGATCCTTGAGAAAGCCGGTCCGCAGGCGCTGGGCATCAACCCGGCTGATAGAACAGAGCATTCTCATGCCCAGTTGTTCTTTAGACATTTCCAGGCTGAATATTGCCACCGGCACTTTGTGGAGCAGGGTAGCGTTTTGCGCTATGCTGATGGCCAGGGCAGTTTTGCCCATACTGGGACGACCGGCCAGAATGATGAGATCAGAGCGTTGCAACCCGGCGGTCATTTTGTCAAAATCGTGATATTCGGTGGGCACACCAGTGATATGTTCTTTGCGTTCGTAGAGCTGTTCGATGTATTTGAAGGTGCTGGAGATAACGGTCTTGAGCGAGTGGTAGGACTGACCGCTCTTGGCTCGGGAGATCTCAAAGACGGTTGTTTCCACGTCATCAAGGAGTCCGTCGATATCGTCCTGTTCTTCGTAGCAGCGGCTGGCGATCTCGGTACCGGTGGCGATCAGCTTGCGGAGGATGGCTTTTTCCCGCACTATTCTGGCGTAATAGGCAATGTTGGCGGCAACCGGCACAATATCGGTCAGGGTGGCCAGGTAGGTGGGGCCGCCAGTAGCCTCAAAGCGATTATTATCTTTTAAGAGATTGGAAACAGTGATGAGATCGAGGGGTTCGCCACGGTCAAACAGGGTAATCATGGCGGAAAAGATGTATTTGTGTGCGTCGCGGTAAAAATCGTCTTCGGTCAGAATCTCCGCCGCCCTGGGCATGGCTCCTTGTTGCAGCATGATTGAGCCGAGAACACATTGTTCGGCCTCAAGATTCTGCGGGGGCAAACGGTGAGTGGTGGTAGATCCTGGGCCTGATTCCATGGATTATCATTGGTTGTGAAGGAAGGGGGCGATTTTCCGCCCCTCAACTCGGTTATCTGCGCTATTCCGCGGCCAGGGGCAGGATTTCCACCGTGATTTCCGCGGAAATCTGGAAGCCGATTTTTACCGGTACCATGGTGACGCCCAGGGTCTTGATGGGCTCGGCAAGCATGATCTTTTTCTTGTCGAGTTCGATGCCGAGAGCGGCGAGCTTTTCAGCAATGTCAGTGGAGGTGACGGAACCATAGAGTTTGTTGTCATCTCCTGAACGATGGTTAATGACCACCTTGGCTTCCGTTATCTTCTTGGCCAGAGTTTCCGCCTCGTCACGCTGACTTTTCTTTCTTGCCACAATGGCGGCCTTTTCCTTTTCCAGATTGGTAAGGTTTGCCTTGGTGGCGGGCACGGCAAGACGACGAGGAATCAGGAAGTTGCGACCATAGCCGCCCTTTACCTTAACAACATCGCCTTCTTCTCCAAGGGTGTCAATGGTGTGTTTTAAAATTAGTTCCATGTTGTACCTCCGGTTGAACCCAGGTTTTATCGGGATTCATTATTGCTGAAAAATAAAGCCCCTGAGAAAGGGATCCAGTTTCATAGTCAATTGTTTTGGCTAAGACATCGAGATGTCATCCGCATCTTTTTCGATTCGTTGCTTCCTGAAATCAACCCAGACATCAGCAAGGCCGAGAGCGGCTATAAAGCCGATGCCGTAAATCTGCAAGAACAGGAGATTGTATATAATAATTCTGACCACCAGTGGCAGTGACCATTTTTGCATCAGGCTCGAAACAATCGCCAGGCCCTGCGAGAGATAAAGAACCAAAAGCACCAAGCCTGCATTTAAGCTCAGGGTGTTGAGCTTCGCATGGGGCATAAGAAGAGAGAATCCTGTCAGTATCACTAACCAGACCAGCAATTCCGGGAGCCGCCAGTTTTTAAAATCTTCCCGATTTATGCGGGAGGGATCTTTTTTCCTCAATAGCCATTGTCCAATTACGATGTTGAGCCAGACGGTACAAATGACCGAGATGAGAAGCAAGGCAGGGAAAAGCTGTGCTACCTGTTCTCTAAGCTGGGTGATAAAGTCTTTAATCGTGGCAAGATCATCAGCCTTAAAACGTCCTGAATCCTGATACAAAGAAAAGGTTGTTTCAAAACCCTTATCCAGACTCTGCCGCAGGTCAAGATAAGGATTGCTTTGGGTTGCCAGGCCGAGTAGCCAACCCGAGACAAGCCAGATAAAGACGAGATAGCCAATGCTCTTTGTGCCGGCGCGCTGGGCTGACTCATTATTCCTGTCTGCGTTGGCAAGGATAACGCCAACTGGCAGAAGAGTCAGTGTGAAAAAAAGACCAGAAATGGCGCCGGTCCATAAAGTCATGCCGATTGTAAGGCCAAGGGCTATGCTGATAACGAACCCACCCTGTTTCTGGCCGTAGACGCTCAGTAGATAATAAACGGGCAAAGGCATCAGACAAAGGAGCCATTCCAGGCCGACAGCAACTGTCGGCACAATAAAAACGAAGGCTGTTATTGCGATAGCCACGCTGGTCTTTATCTGTTTGCTTGCTCCTGTAGGCAAAAACATAGTTTCTGGCTTTTTTACTGGTGAGCCTGTCCGGCATAAGGCAACAGAGCAATCTGACGCGCCCGCTTGATTGCCTCGGTAAGCTGCCTTTGATGATGGGCACAGTTGCCATAGATGCGCCGCGGTATAATCTTGCCGCGCTCCGTTACAAAATTGCGTAGGGTTTTGACATCCTTATAATCAATCATCAAGCTCTTGTCTGTGCAGAACCGACAAACCTTGCGCCGGTTAAAAACCTTCTTTTTCTTAATAACCATGGTTATTCCTCTTTTCGGGTTCGCTATATAAGTATGCACCCAAAGGGTATAAGTTTCGTTTGAGCAGACAAGCTGCTCAACTCAGCTATAGTTTGTTTGCGATGGGTGGCAATAAACTATTCAGAGGCTTCGTCTGTAGCTTCATCAGGGCTGGTTTCCGGTTCGGCAAGCCCTTCTGGCTTGGGGGCATCCGGGGTGAATACATCCTGGGTTTTTACCGTCATGAACTTCAAAACCCGGTCATCAATGCGGATGAGCCGCTCCATTTCTTTTACGCCATCAGGCAGACCGGCATATTCGACATAGAGAAAATCACCCTGGATTTCTTTCTTGATGGGGTAAGCCAATTTTTTCAGGCCCCACCGGTCAGTTCTCACGATTGATCCGTTAAAACTTTCGATTGTTCCAGTTACCTTGTCGGCAACCGCAGAGAATTCAGTTTCTCCGGCTCCCGGTCTGACAATAACAATTGTCTCGTACCTACGCATTGCTTCCTCCTTGTGGTCATGTGGCCCTTGCTTTTTGCGTTTCATGCGAAGAGCAAGGAGGTATGTGGGAAAAAAGTAACCGTCCAGTTCCAGTATGGATTTGAATGGTTACAAAAAACAATCGCACTTGATAGCAATTAACCATTTTTTTGTCAATCGTTTTCGTAGTTATTCGGCTGTATAGGCTCAAGCCTTAAAGTGTAAGGTTTTCCGAGGCAAGTGTGGTGGATCGCCCTTCTTTCGCCTGCAATTTCTCCGCGTTTTCCTGATTTTTTATCCTTTGCCACTGTTGGCGAAGCTCCTGTTCTGAGGCAACCGTTGCCTCGCCGAACACATGGGGATGACGGCGGATCATCTTGGTGGTAATGGAGTCAATTACCTCAGCAAGGGTAAAAAGATTTTTTTCCTGGTAGAGATTGCTGAGGAAAATAATCTGAAACAGGAGATCTCCCAGCTCCTCGCAGATGTGGGCAGGGTTGTCAGCGTCGATTGCCTCGAGCACTTCCTGAGTTTCTTCAAGCAGATAATGCTTAAAACTTTGAGGGGTCTGTTTTTGATCCCAAGGGCATCCATCAGGGGCCCGGAGGCGGTTAGTAATCTCAAGAAGGGCCAAAAATTTTTCCGCAATAGGTGTCATGGGTCTGCCTTTATCTAAATTTTGGGGACGAAGAATCTTATATACCATTTCTTGGGGAGGATAACAAAGCAGATGTCGGGCCCTGTGATCGCTCGCCGGCAACATAAATTAGAAATACCTGACTTAATGTGTTATACAAGGCGATTGTTTTTCTTGAACAGACAATCAATAATTTATTGCACAACGGATTATAGCGTATACTCATGCTTTCCATTAATCAGCTTTCCATTCAGTTCGGACAAAAACACCTCTTCAAGAATGTTTCGGTTCGTGTTCATCCCGGTGAAAAAATAGGCCTGGTTGGGGTTAACGGCTCCGGTAAATCCACGCTGCTCAAGATCATGGCGCAAGTCAGGCAGATGGATGATGGCGTTCTGACCCGATCCAAAAATATCAGTATTGGCTATCTTCCCCAGGAGATTGCCGCCTTTGCCCCTGGGCGCACCCTCTTTGAAGAAGCGAAAACCGCCTTTGCCGAGGCCTTGTCGCTACAAAAGGAGCTCGATCAGGTCAATCAGGCCCTGGGTCAAGTGCCGCCGGAAGACGCCGGGTTTGCTGACCTTCTTTACCGTCAGGGAGATCTGCAGCATCGGTTGGATCAGTCCGATATCTTCACCATGGAGTCCCAGATCGAAAGGGTTCTTATTGGCTTAGGGTTTTCCCCAAGCGATTTTAGCAAGGATAGTATTTCTTTTTCCGGCGGCTGGCTCATGCGCTTGATGCTGGCCAAGATCCTCCTTGCAAAGCCGAGTCTCTTGTTGCTGGACGAACCGACCAACCATCTGGATATCGAGTCGCTCACCTGGCTTGAAGATTTCCTGAAGAATCACCGGGGAGCCATGGTGATGATCTCCCATGACCGCGCCTTTCTCGACAACCTCACCACCGTAACCTGGGAGATCTCTCTGGGCGAACTCACGGTTTACAAGGGCAATTACTCGAAATACCAGGTGGATAAGGCAAACCGGATGATCATCAAGCGGGCGGCCTACGAAAACCAGCAGGCCATGATCGAGCAAACCATGAAATTCGTGGACCGGTTTCGCTCGAAAGCCACCAAGGCTACCCAGGTGCAGAGCCGCCTGAAGCAGCTGGACAAGATCGAACTGATCGAGCTGGACGAGACGGAAAATACTATTGCCTTTCGCTTTCCGCCTTCTCCGCCCTCTGGTAGAACCGTGCTGGAGATTGAGGGTCTGAGCAAACAGTTTGGTGAACAATTCGTTTTCAGCGAGCTCTCTTTTACCTTGCAACGTGGAGAGAAACTGGCGGTGCTCGGGGTCAACGGCGCGGGTAAATCCACCCTGGTGAAAATTCTGGCCGGTCTTGTCACTCCGGACAGTGGAATCATCCGCTTAGGTCATAATGTTACCATCTCCTATTTTGGTCAGCATCAAGCCCAGGAACTTGACCCCCGTTACACGGTGTTGGAAACCCTGAGCCAGGTGAATAACGAGCTGAGTGTCACCCAGACCCGTTCCCTGTTGGGGGCTTTCCTCTTTCGCGGCGATGACGTAGACAAGAAAGTAGGGGTACTCTCTGGCGGTGAAAAAAGCCGGGTGGCTCTGGCTAAGATGATTGCTACCCCGGCCAACCTGCTTATCCTGGACGAGCCCACCAACCATCTGGATATCCAATCTCAAGAGGTACTCCAGGAGGCGATGCGTCAATATGACGGTTCGATCATCGTGGTTTCTCACAACCGTTATTTTGCCAACTCCTTTGTCGGCAAGGTGCTGGAGATCAAGGGGGGGCAGGGCACTATTTTTGACGGCAATATCGACTATTATCTGCATAAGACCCATGCCGAAGCGGTCAGCCTTTCGCAAAAAACGGCGGACGCGCCCAAATCAGGGCCAAGTAGTCCGGCTCCTGATAAAACGGCAAAAAAAGGCAAAGAGTCACGGAAGCTGCAAGCGGACTTGCGTCAGCAAAAGAACAGGGAAATTGCCCCGTTCAAAAAGATTGTTGACCGCTGTGAACCGGAGATCGAACAACTCGAAGGCAGGAAGACCCTGTTGGAGCAGGCTATGGCTGATCCAGCACTTTATCAGGATCAGGAGCGCTTTGCCGAACTCAACAACGAATATGCCGCTTTGAGCCGCAAGCTAAAAAGAAGCTATGTGGAGTGGGAGCAGGCCCTGGCAGGGATAGAAGAAATCGAGGCCAGGATTGAAGAGTGAGGCCCAGGCTGACGGCTGACATAACCACTTGTTTTTCTCGATACTTGTCGGTATCTTCAACCCTGTTCTCCCATCATTTCAAGAGGTTCCAGCATGGATCATTCCATCCGTCAGCAGATAGAGGCGCGTGAGGCTATAAGCCTCGCTCCTTGCGCCGCCCGAAGCCGAGAGAGCAAAGGCAGGCTCCGGCCCGAAGAGGAATGCCCCATTCGGGTCGCCTACCAACGGGACCGGGACCGGATCATCCACTGCAAGTCCTTCCGCCGCCTCAAGCATAAAACGCAAGTTTTTCTGGCCCCCACCGGCGACCATTACCGGACCCGACTCACTCATGTGCTGGAAGTCAGCCAGATCGCCAGGACCATCTCCGTGGCCCTGCGCCTCAATGGCCATCTTACCGAGGCCATCGCCCTGGGGCATGATCTGGGCCACACCCCCTTCGGCCACGCGGGGGAGGCGGTACTCAACGAACTTTATCCCGGCGGCTTCCGCCACTACGACCAGAGCCTGCGGGTGGTGAACATCCTGGAAAAAAAAGGGGCCGGGCTAAACCTGACCGTGGAGGTGCTGGACGGCATCGCCAAGCACTCTAAGGGCCGCCGCGAGATCCTGCCCAAGGACATCTCCGAGCTGCCCGCCACCATGGAAGGCCGAGTAGTACGCATCGCCGATATCATCGCCTATGTGAACCACGATCTCGACGACGCGGTCCGAGCCGGGATTCTCAGCGAATCGCAAATCCCCAGCCACCTGCAAAAGCTGTTCGGCGCCAATCATTCCGCGCGGATCGGCAGTATGGTCCACGATCTCGTGGTCCAGACCCTGAAAAACGGCGGGGAAACCTTGCGCATGACCCCGCGGCTGCTGGAGGGCATCGGTGAACTGCGCGCTTTCCTTTATGAAAACGTCTACGAGACCAACCGGGTGCACGACGATTTCATCAAGGCCAAAAAGGTGCTGCGGGAGCTGTACGAATATTTCATCAACAAGGACGATCACTGGGAAAAGGTCATCGATTATGACGAGAAGACCACGCGGGAACAAATGGTCTGCGACTTCATCGCCGGCATGACCGACCGCTATGCCCTGGATCTCTATACCAACATCTTTCTCCCCAAACCATGGAGTGTAATGTAACCGATGAGCGAAAACCCCTCCGCCGCACCCGGCGACCATGAGCTGGCCAAGGGCTACGAATTCAAAGAGGTTGAGGCCAGGTGGTATAAAAAATGGCTGG
>Ga0156788_1143_pt1 | contig 22064 bp, 17 predicted proteins | sample RifOxyD3_FD_110737 | JGI IMG/M metagenome (GOLD analysis project Ga0156788, IMG submission 110737) | Deltaproteobacteria bacterium RIFOXYD12_FULL_53_23
GCCAGAATGATGCCGATCGTGCCGAGCAGGGAGAAGACATAGAGTGGGTTTCTGGAAATGGAATACGGCCCATCCTGGCATAATTCTTCATCTTTTCTGCCGCCGATATAGACGGTAGCCCAAATTCTGCCCAAGGTTGCGATGATAATCAGTGCATAACCCGAGAACTCCAGGGCTTCATATAGCGGGCTTTCTTCGTAGGGAGATTTTGAAAAAATTATAATGATGACGAAGAAAAGGCCTATTAACCAGCTGAAATTAAGCCGGTAGCGTTCCGCTGCGGTATGCATGATTTTTCTCTCTTGTTAAGGGAAGGTGTAAACGTTTATCGGATGGCCTTTTTCAGGTCAAGGCCGATAGCGCCATTGATTGTCGTGCCCCGGAGGTTTGCCTGTTCCAGATTGGCTCCGGTCAAGTCAGCCCGGTCAAGGTTGGCTCCGGCCAGGTCGGCCCCTGTCAGATTGGCTCCGGCGAGATCCGCATTTGTCAGGTTGGCGCCTTTGAGGTTTGCCCACTTCAGATTGGTTTTGCCGAGTTTGGCGTTGGTCAGATTTGCTCCGGCCAGGTTGGCTCTTATCAGGCTGGCTTCGGCCAAATTGGCGCCCTGGAGATTACAGCCCGGACAGTTCTGGCTCATGCCTCGGTAGATCATGCTCAAATCCCGGCTGGCATTTTGTGGGCTGGCGAGCTGGGTTGTCTCCTGGATTGTGGGAGTGGAGACCGGCAGAGCAACTTGTTCTTCTACTACTACATCAGGCGAGGCGGTGATCCGTTTGCTTGATTGTTTTTGAACGCCAGTTGTACTTTTGCCGGGCGGCCCTCTTTTGACGCCTTTGGTGATGGTGAAATAACTGGTTTTGATGCCACTGTCCGTGTACAGGCTGTACTCTGCACCCTTGCTAAATACATCATAACAGATTTTATCGCCAAAGCCCCAACGTTTGAACTGCAGGCAGAGCATGTCGTTTTCTGTTGACCAGACCCCTTCATTTTTCTCATTTTTGCTTTTTGCGGCGTACATTTTACCACTGCCGTAGATCTCGATTATTGCGGTGTCACCGTATTCATGGATGGTAATGGTGTTGTCTGCAAGCAACGAGTTCAGTTCTGTCCCGGTTACTCTTGTACCTTCTCCGGCAGGAGGTTTTTTTGTCGAATCTTTTGTTTCTTTTGTGCCGCACCCAGCCGCGAGAAAAAGAAGCAAGAACAGGGTCAGTAAGCCATTGTAAAAAAATAACCTGGACGTTTTCTGTGGCCAAAACGGCATAAGGAGCCGTACAATTAACGACCATAATTGTACTGGTGATTTTTTAACGGCTCCTAAATAATAACGGGATTTGGTATTCAATGGTTTCTCCTCATGTTTTTATGGGCAGGACTTGATGGTCAATATTTTGCTCAACGGCTTACTGAATTTTATGCGCCTCCGGCGCGTCATAGAGGCTCTGGATATCATGTTCCGCTTCCAGTTCCGCGATCCTGGCCAAGGTTTCTTCTGCGCTCATCCCTAAGCTTAAGGCAAGTTTTTTAATGTCGTACAGGGGCTCTCCCTGATCTGTGTAGCCAAAGGGGGACAGTTCTGGAAAAAATTTGTCGGTTGCCATTTTTGAAGCCAGACTGATCATCTCTCTGATTGCCGGGGGGCCGAAAAGAAAAAGCCATTTCACTGCCTCCGCCCAAACCTTGCCGTCCACGGTTTCACTGTGCAGAACCTGGAGGGCCATGCTCAAATCCCATTCATTTTTGAAGGCTGTCATTGCTTTCCTCTTCTTACCATCATTTTCGGCCCGCCAGAATATGTTTTAATGATTCGATCACCTTGCCGGCCTCTTTTTTGGAAAGCGCCTCTGTTTCTGAGATCTTGTAGTATTTTTTTAAAAAATTGGTGTAATGGGTCGCATCCCAGGCAAGATCTTGCAAAAGATGCTTGATGTACATCCTTTGCCGGAAGGTAATGCCTTCCCGGCTGGCACGATAATGCCCGCTTTTGGCAAAATAGCGCATGAGCCTTTGGAAATCAGAGTTGTCCAGGTCCTTGGCCGAGCGGACTCCAGATATTTTTTCCAGGGTATCGCGGTATTCCTGTTCGCTTATCTTCAGTTCCTTTTTGACAATATGAATGACGGCGAGTTTTTTATGATCCAGCACGACGTCTTTCTCCTTGTGTCAAATGTTGTTTTGTCTAAATTCGGGCAAGGTTTTATGATTTTAATGGTTGCAAGAAGCCGCTGTCGTTGTTGTCATCGTCCGAGCTTTGGCTCATGCCGCTACGCTATAGTCACCCATGGCCTGCCCGGCCATCATAAAGAAAGCAGTCGAGCCCGCTATTAATATACCGATTTTTATGGTGTTTCCCATGACTTGGTCTTTTTGCGTAATGTGGGTGCATGTGCAGTCGGCCAAAAGCCAGTATAGCATCAGGAAATATAATTTGAGCAGCATCCAAGTCAAGGTATACTGGTGTTGCTTGACGCTGCTTTTTTCTTGTGCTTTAATTTAATCATGATCACGCACTATGTGCTGGCTGTTTGATTGTATCAATTAGATAGTTGATATATAGTCCTGTCAGTAATATTTTGCCATGGTAGACTTCATTTTCACCCGGAGGTATTTGATGTGCGAACTTGAGCAATGTTTCTATCCTAATGAGCTCGGATGCACTATCCCATTGTGGTAATGAATTTGGCGTATTGTTTCATGAACTGGCCCTGACTGAAAGGAGCATAACTGAACGTGATAAACTCGCCCTCTCCCATTATCTTCATCCTGGTGCTTTCAATTATTATCCAGGCCGCTGCGGCGCTCATGGCTTTCAGGTTGATTGGCATCACGGGCAGGCGAGCGGCGTGGAGTTTCATCGCTGTGGCCTTGGTGTTGATGGCGGTGCGCCGCGTGGTTCCGCTTTACCATCTGATTATCGGTGACGTGTCGCATCCGCCGGATACCCTGAACGAATTCATCGGACTCGCCCTGTCGATGTTCATGGTCGTGGGCATCGCTCGTATAGCTCCGCTCTTTCTCGAGCGCAAGGGAGCGGAGGAGGCTTTGGCCGAGCGGGTGATGCTGGCAGAGCTGTCCGCTGATATTGGATACGCTTTGGCGAAGCAGGCTGACCTCCGAAGTATTCTCAATGCCTGTGCCGAGGCCCTGGTTCGGCGCCTTGATGTGGCATTTGCCCGCATCTGGACTTTAAATACCGCTGAAAATGTTCTGGAAATGCAGGCCAGCGCCGGAATGTATACGATGATAGACGGCTCTCACAACCGAATTCCTGTTGGAAAGTTCAAGATAGGACTGATCGCCGAAGAACGCAAACCGCATATTACGAACGCGGTCATCGGAGATCCCCGTGTTCATGATCAGGAATGGGCGAAACGGGAAGGGATGGTGGCCTTTGCCGGACATCCTCTGATCATTGAAGACAAGCTCGTTGGTGTCATGGCGATGTTTTCCCGCAAACCGTTCACCGATGTAACACTTAAGGCTTTGGCCGCAGGTGTTAACGAAATCGCTGTCGGTATCGAACGCAAGCTTGCCGAGGAGCAGCTGCATCGACTGAATCGTGAATTGCGGGCCATCAGCAGCTGCAACCAGGCCTTGATGAGGGCTGAGGACGAACAGACTCTGCTTGCTGATATCTGTCACATTGTCTGCGACGCAGCCGGCTATCGTATGGCCTGGGTGGGATATGTCGAAAACGATGATCCCAGAACCATCCGCCCTGTCGCTTGGGCCGGGGCCGAGGATGGGTATCTCGAACAAGCCGGGATCATCTGGGCCGACACGGAACAGGGACGCTGTCCCAGTGGGACCGCCATCCAGAGCGGAGCAAGTACCTGTGTCCAGGATTTCACCACTGCCCCCCAATCTGCCCCTTGGCGAGACATTGCTTTACAGCGAGGCTATCGTTCCAGTATCGCCCTTCCTCTGAAGAAAGAAAACAAAATCATATTCGGCATTCTCAACATCTATTCTGCCGAGCCAAATGCCTTTACCCCTGATGAAATACGGCTCTTGGAAGAACTGGCAGACGATCTGGCGTTCGGCATCATGGTCCTGCGCGTCCGCAATGAGCGCACGCGCACGGAGCTGGAACGCCTGGGCCATCTTCGGTTTGTCGAAAGCATGGATCAGATCAACCTGGCCATACAGGGAACGGATGACATTCAGAAGATGATGAGTGATGTTCTTGACGCAGTGCTTGAGATCTTTGATTGCGACCGGGCGTGGCTCCTCTATCCCTGCGACCCTGAGGCCGTTTCGTGGTCAGTGCCGATGGAACGTACCAAGCCGGAATATCCGGGTGCCAATGTGCAGGGGCGGGTGTTACCGATGGATCCGGAGGTCCGGAGAATGTTCCGAATCCAGAGGGGCACGGACAGCCCGGTTTCCTGGGGTCCTGGGGCCGACTATTTGTACCCCGAATGGCTGACGGAGCAATTCGGGGTACGATCCCAGTTGAGCGTGTCCACCTACCCCAAAACAGGGCAACCTTGGCAGTTCGGCATGCACCAGTGCTCTCATGCCCGGCTATGGCAGCCGGAAGAGCAGCGCCTCTTTCAGGAAATCAACAGGCGTCTGGCCGATGGCCTGACCGGTCTGTTGGCTTATCGTGCCTTGCGGAAAAGCGAGACAAAATACCGTCGTATCGTGGAAACGGCTACTGAGGGGATCTGGATGCTCGGGTCGGACAACATGACCACCTTTGTCAACGCCAGAATGGCCGACTTGCTCGGCTACTCCGGTGAAGAGATGATCGGCCGGCCGGTGACCGATTTTATGTTCGAGGAGGATGCGGCCGATCATCTGAGCAAGATGGACAACCGTGGCCAAGGAATATCGGAGCACTATGAACGCCGCTTCCGCTGCAATAACGGACAGACCGTCTGGGCTCTTGCTTCCGCTACATCCATTATTGATGATGAACAGCATTATCAGGGCTCTTTTGCGATGTTCACCGATATCACCGAGCGTAAGCAGGCTGAAGATAAGATCCGGCAAAGCGATCAGTTCATTCGCAGCATTCTCGACACGGTTGACGAGGGTTTTATTGTTATTGATAAGGACTACCGCATCCTGACAGCCAATAAGGCCTACTGTAATCAATTCTCGCTGAATGATGACAATGTGATTGGCCGGCATTGCTACGAAGTATCCCATAATACGTCTACACCCTGTTCTGGAGCGGAACATGAGTGTGCGGTAAAAAGAGTCTTCGAGGGCCGGGAGTCCCGCGCATGCACCCACATTCACCACGACTCACAGGGAAAGCCGATTCATGTGGAGATCAAGGCGTATCCGTTCTTGAAAAATGAATCAGGCGAGGTTATTACCGTGATTGAGACGATTGTTGATGTTACGGAAAAATTAAAACTCGGAGACCAGCTTCTCCAGGCTCAGAAGATGGAGTCGATTGGTACCCTTGCCGGCGGCATTGCCCATGACTTTAACAATATTCTGACCGCAATTATTGGCTATGGCAACATCGCGCTCATGCAGATGGCAAAGGACGATCCTCAGCGCCTGAATATCAAGCATATGCTGGAGGCGGGGGGCCGTGCGGCCCACCTGACGCAAGACCTTCTTTTGTTCAGCAGGAAACAGATCAGCGAGCGAAAACCTATTGACCTGAACAATGTTGTCAGGACAGTGGAGAAGTTTCTGAAGCGGGTTATTGGAGAAGATGTTGAATGCCGGACAAAGCTCATCGACAAAGCGATGGCGGTTCGTGGCGATGCGCACCAGCTTGAGCAAGTTCTGATGAACCTCGCCACGAACGCCCGTGACGCCATGCCAAAGGGAGGCACATTCACCATTAGCACGGAACAGGTGTTGTTCGATGAAGTGTTCATCACCAGACATGGATACGGAAAGCCCGGCAGTTATGTGTTGACCACCATCTCGGACACAGGCAAGGGTATAGATGCAGTCACGATGGAGCATATCTTCGAACCCTTTTTTACCACCAAGGAGGCGGGAAAGGGTACAGGTTTAGGTCTGTCGGTCGCGTATGGCATCATTAAACAGCATGAGGGGTTCGTAAATGTGTATAGCGAACATGGCCATGGTACTACCTTCAAGATCTATCTGCCGCTCATCGTAGCACTGGCGGATGAAGAGAAAATAATAGTGCAAGCGCTTCCTGTAAGAGGCACGGAGACCATCCTGCTTGCCGAGGATGACGAAACAGTCAGGGGTTTTACCATGACTGTGCTTGAGACTTTCGGATACAAAGTGATCGCGGCAAAAGACGGTCAGGAAGCGGTGGACAAGTATAAAGCGAACAAGGACACGATCCAGCTCCTTCTATTAGACCTTATTATGCCGAAGAAGACCGGGAAAGAAGTCTATGATGAGATCATGGCCATGACGCCAGGGGTGAAAGCTCTTTTCTCAAGCGGCTATGCTCCTGATATGGTCCGGCAACAGGTCTTGCTTGACGATAGTGTGGCGGTGGTTTTCAAACCCATCACACCGACGGAACTATTGAAGCAGGTGCGGGAGGCGTTGGATAAGTAAGCCAGTTTTGCGCAATTTGGAGGTAAAATAATATTTCTTTATGGAGCATCGCAAGATTGTTGATTCAGGTCAAGGCAAAGATGGGTGGGCATCGTATAATGGGAAAAAGGACGATGTATATAAACTATTCCCATGAGGTGTCGTGATGATGGAGAAAAAAAGTCTTGCCGAGACCAGAGTTTTTGACAGTAAGAGTATGAAAAGGGTATTGATTCACGATTCCCCCTGGTTCAGGATTTTGAATTTCAATCTCAGCGCCGGGCAGGTTTTTCCGGTGCACTCCCATGATACGGAAGGCCAGCTTTCCATTCTGGTATTGGAGGGAACAGGAGAATTTCTCGGCAAGGATGAAACGGCTATCCCGGCCCAGACGGGCGACATACTGCTCAGCGACATCAACGAGCCCCATGGCGTCCGGGCCCATACCGATCTGCGAATCCTGGTGACTATCGCCCCGCCATTTTAAAGCTGAGTTGAGCAGCTTGCCTGCTCGTACGAAACTTATACCCTGTGGGTGCAAAGCTGAGTTGAGCAGCTTGCCTGCTCGTACGAAACTTATACCCTCTGGGTGCAAAAGGAACACCGAGCATGGACAGACAACAGGTAGCAGTGCGTCCAGGGGTAATCCGACTGGGGCAGTTTCTCAAGCTGGCCGGGGTGGTCGAGACCGGAGGCGAGGCCAAGGCTCGGATTCAGGAGGGCGAGGCCCGGGTCAACGGCGAGGTGGAGACCCGTCGGGGCCGACAGCTGGTCCCTGGCGATCTGGTGGAGTTCGCCGGGGCCGCTCTGGAGGTTGTGGTGCAGGCGGCGGCGCAAGATTAGATTCCGGAAGCGGCGCTGGTCATCTGGTCATAGAATTCAGTGATCTGGTTTTTCTTGTCCGATTCCATGCAGGCCATGGCTGCTCTGGGATGCTGATTCATGACCCCGCCGACCATGTAGGGGATGAAATAGCCCCAGTCGATTTTTTCCCGCCAGGGGAGAATCTCTTCTTCGATAACCTTGATGAGCGGACGCACATCGAACTTTGGGTTTTTGAGGAAGGAAAGCAGCAGCTCTGTGGGGCAGTTGCCTGCGCCGCGGCCCATGCCGTAAAGGGTGGCGTCCAGATAGTTGATCCCGCAGATGACCGAGGAAATGGTGTTGGCAAAGGCCAGTTGCTGGTTGTTGTGGGCGTGGATGCCGATGGTTTTGCCGGGCAGCCGTTCCAGGTATTTTTTGGCCAGCAGCTCAATGTCTTCCTGGTAAAAAGCGCCAAAGCTGTCTACCAGATAGATGATCGGCACCCGGCTTTTGGCCAGATCGTCAAGCCCTTCTTCCAGTTCGCGCGGGCCGACGGTGGAAACGGCCATCAGGTTGATCGTCGTCTCGTAGCCTTTGTCCTCGCAGTGGTGGGCCAGGGCGATGGCTTTGTCGATCTGGTGCACGTAGCAGGCCACCCGCACCATGTCGAGGACGCTTTCCTTTTTGGGGAGGATATCGTGGTGGTCTATGCGACCAATGTCAGCCATGACCGAGAATTTGATCTTTTTTTCACTGTCGCCGATGATGCGCAGCAGATCATCCTCGGCGCAGAATTTCCAGGGGCCGACCTCGTCGCGGGAAAAGGCGGATTCGGAGCTGAGGTAGCCAATCTCCATGTAGTCTACTCCGGCCGCGGTAAGCCCTTGATAGACAGCGCGGACGAATTTGTCGTCAAACTGCCATTTGTTCATCAGGCCGCCGTCGCGGACAGTGCAGTCAATAACTTTGATCTCAGGTCTGAACATGGGTAAGTCTCCTTAAAAAGACGTAAGCCGTTGTTTCAAAACATCTATTATCTTGGGATATCGTAAGCGGCATAAGGAGCCGTAACGAAGCAGTCAAAAATGTAGAGGTTATTGCTTAACGGCTCCTAAGTTTACCAAGCAAGGGAGAAGATCATACCCGATCTTTCGCCCTTCGGCAATGCTCGATGAAACTTTTCACGTTCTCGCCGATTTGATCGAGATTTTTTTCCCGCAGGGCTTTGCCCCCGAAAAGGGTGCTGGATACGCCCACTGCCGCTGCTCCAGCAGCAAAATATTCGGCAAGATTGGCAAGGCTTACCCCGCCGACAGCAGCGAGGGGAATCTGGTCAAAGGGGCCGCGCAGGGCGCGGATGTACTCTGGCCCGCCCATGGCGCCACAGGGGAAAACCTTGACCAGATTGGCCCCGGCGGCCCAGGCGGCGTACACCTCGGTGGGGGTCAGGGCCCCGGCGATAATGGGGATGCCTTGATTGTTGGCATATTCGATTACCTCCAGGTCCAGATTGGGGGTCACCAGAAACATGGCTCCGGCGGCTACGGCCCGCTGGGCTTCTTCGAGCTTGCGGATAGTGCCCATGCCCAGCAGCTTGCCTTTGGGCACGGCTGGTTGGCACTGCCTGACAATCTCCTCGGCGTTGACCGTGTTCATGGTAATTTCTATGGCTGTTAGCCCGGCGGCAAAAGAGACGGCCATGACCTCGCCGAAAAAACAACCATCTACTCCCCGCAGTATGCCGATTACCGGGACTTCAAGCTTCATGGGGTGCTCCTTTTTTTATATCTCGACTTTCTGCTTCGCGAGCATTACGGATTTTTCAAGTTTCTCTTTGGCCACACACCCTGTTTCTGCCGCTACCTTTGGCTTCATACAGCATTGCGTCAGCCTCTTGAACCAGAAAGAGTGATTTTCTTGCTTCAGGGATTTCGTTTGGCTGCAGGGTGGCATGGCCAAGGCTGATCGTCACCTGTGGAGCGACAGAAGAACAGGCATGCGGAATCCTCAGGGCTGCAACCCGTTCTCTTAAGCGCTCGGCAACATGCCTGGCTCCATTGGCGCCGGTATTGGGGAGCAGAACCACAAATTCCTCGCCCCCGTAGCGCGCCAGCAGATCGCCCGGCCGAGTCAGTTCTTGAGCCATGGCTTTTGCGATGCTCTGCAGGCAGAGATCGCCGGCGGGATGACCATAATGATCGTTAAACGTCTTGAAATGATCCACATCCACCATGACCAACGAAAGCGGAGTCTTTTCGCGCTGCCCTCTGCTGGTCTCCACTACAAGCTCTTCGTCAAAACGGCGGCGGTTGGCTATCTGAGTCAGGGTATCCACAAAGGCAAGGGAAGTCAGGAGGTTTTCCTTGCGCTTCCGTTCGGTTATATTGTGCCAGATGCCATCCATCCCGGTTTTGGCCCCTGTTGCGGGATCAAAGATAAAATGCGCGTTCAGGACGGCAGTGACCTGCATGCCGTTTTTATGTTTGAAGACGATTTCATAATCTTTGATATAACCCTGCTTATCCATCTTTTGCTCTACCACGATCTTGTCATCCGGATCAACCAGGAGCTTGACGTAGGATGTTCCCAGAATCTCTTCGCGGGCGTATCCAAGATGGTTCTGTACTGAAGGGCTTATATCCAGCAGAATCCCGCTGGTGTCGGTCTGGTACACCACATCCTGTACCTGTTCAAAGATGCCTCGGTATTTTCGCTCGTTTTCCAGCAGTATCCCCTGAGCCAGGATCTCCTGCTCGACCGCCAGACGATCACGCTGATGATATGCTCTCAAAAAAACAACGGTGATGATGAGGGTGATTAAGAGTCCGCTCAAGCGGATGATCATGTCCCAGTGCCATCCGGCCAGTATCCTCTGCAGGGGCCGGTGGATTGAGAGCACCAGCCCCTTGTCCAGCTGGGCCTCGAGCGGATGGATACTCTTCAACACCACCATGCTATTTGCCCCGGTCTGTGGGCATTTGCCGATCTTGATGGTTTCCCTGCCGCCGTTCTCGTTATGCTGGCGGAACAAAGTCCCCTGGATGTCCATATATTTCCCGGTCGGCACTCGCTTTTCAGGTACGGTCATGAACATTTCGCCATCTTCATGAGCGACAAACAACCACATATCATCTGCATAGCGGATGGAGTCAAGCATGGTTCTGAAATACTCTGGATCAAGGCTGGCAGTGACAACCCCCTCGATCTCTCCGCCAGGGCCGTACATTGTCATGGATAAACTCATGACATGCACATTTAGAATCGAGAGAAACGGTGGTGTTAGATACAAGGCACCGGGTCTGCCTCCGGCTATGGCCCTCTGGAAGTAGTCTCTGTGGCTGAAATCCTTGCCGACCAGTTCTTGCCGGTTGGAGGCCAGGGCAAGCCCTTTTTTGTTCAGGATAATCAGTGTTCGTATGCCGGGAATGGCTGTCTCAACCGCAATTAAACGATGGGTCAGAAAGAAAAGGTCTGTCGGTTGCGTTCGCTTTTCGAGTTGAATATCGTTAAGGATATCCTGCAGTGATCTGAAAGTGGCGACGAGCTGCCGGTTCAGATTGTCCTTTATCACGCCCGCCTGAGTTTGCAGGTGGTGCTGCTCGGTGGCCAGAGTTCTGCGATAGGCAAGATAGCCGTCAACAACAACAAGCATTCCGAGCGCAACAAATAGGGTCAGGGCAAGTGTCCAGTGAATGAAATATTTCTTGTCTATATAGCTGGCCATATTACTTTTCCCCTCGAAAAGTTTATCTTGTACCAGATAATAATCCGGCCAGACAAGACTTAAAAATCGGCAAAGTCTCCAGCTACCACGGGCTTTGCCGGCAGAAGTCTTTGCGCTGGGATGGCTTTGCTCTGACCTGACTTTTTCACCGACGGTCTGGAGATGAGCCTGACCGCGCCGGAACTCATTTTTTCCACCGCGCCAGTTTTTGCCTGGCTCATCTGCTTTGCCTGTTGCTCACCATAAATTACCCCAGCCATGTCCGCGACATGCTCCTGGGCCTGACAGCTCTGGGCGTGCAGCTCTTCGGCGGCTGAGGCCGACTCTTCCGAGCTGGCGGCAATCTGCTGCACCACCAGATCCATCTCGTTAATAGCCTTGTTGATCTGCCCGATGCCGCTGGCCTGTTCTCTGGAGGCCTCGCTGATCTCGGTGACCAGGGAGCCAACTTTTTCCGTGCCGCCTTCGACCTGAGAAAAAGCGGCGCTGGTCCTGGCCACCAGCTTAGAGCCGGTCTCGATTTTTTTCACCGTGTCTTCGATGAGACCCGCTGTGTTTTTGGCAGCCTCGGCAGCCCGCATGGCCAGATTTCTGACCTCGTCCGCCACCACGGCAAACCCGGCACCGGCCACACCGGCCCTGGCCGCTTCCACCGCGGCATTGAGCGCCAGCAGATTGGTCTGGAAGGCGATCTCGTCAATGGTCTTTATAATTTTCTGGGTGTCCTCGCTGGCCTTGCTGATCTCCGACATGGACAGGGTCAGTTCCTGCATGGCTGTCACAGCCTCAGTCACCACCTTGCTCGTGTTCTTCATATGGCTGTCTGCCAGGGAAGCATTGTCAGCATTCTGCTTAATGATAGAGGATATTTCCTCCATGGCGGCGGAGGTCTGCTCGAGGGCGGCGGACTGCGCCGAGGTACTGTCCGCCAGGGTCAGGCTTGAACCGGCAATCTGCCTGGCTGCCAGGCTCACCTGATCGGAACCTTCGCTGATTCCGTCAATTGCCCGGATCAGGGGGACGGTGATGCCCCGGACAATAAAGAAGGAGGCAAATACGCCAAATATTATGCCGAAAATGGAAAGTCCGAGGTTTGAGGTATTGATAAAGGAAATTGCCTGTTCAAGGTCTTCTTTTTCTACGGCAATCTCTTGGTCGTTAATCTCGCAGATCTGGGTAAACAGTTTTTTGATTTCGCCATAGGCGGCAAGAGACTGGCTGTTGTATATCTGTTTGGCCTGGGCAAAATCTCCAGCGCTATAGGCCCGGCCGATTTCGATAGCTGATTCATGCAGTTGCCGATGCGGAAATTGAATGGCTTTGAGCAGCTCCGCCTCCTTACCACCTGCCTGGATCATGGCTTGAGTTTTGTCGCTGTAGAGCCATTTGCCGAAGCCGCACTTGTGGTCATCGGTTTCCACTTCCAGTTTGGCCACATCGTCTCGAACAAAAAGCTCGTTGACCTTGCCCAGCCAGTTGAGGTGGTCGATCTGTTTGGCCAAAAGAAAGGCCTTGTCTGTACTGTGCCCCAACAATAGATGAGAATGGTTCTGAATAATCCGCAGACCGACATTGCCGACCACAGAGATAACGATCAGCAAAACCAAAAAAAGCGCGAAACCACCGCCGATTTTCACCTTGGTTGAGACATTGCTTCCAATCATGCGCATATTCTCCTTAAGTCGTTTTATATTTTCCCATTCTGCTGCTGGGGGCTGGTGTAAATAGAGACTAACGATCTTTCAATAAACTATATTTTAAAAAGCAAAAAGCGTGCCCCGCTGTTGGCAAATTAGTAAGGCACGCTTATGGAAGCCCAGGCTGTAAGCTTCAGGGGATAAGATCGTTGGAAGTTGGCAAATCGGAGAAAGGGTGTCAGTTATTGCAAAATGCAAATCGATTGCATTTTGCACGACTGCAGAGTGAATTTCATGTGGATCGAAGGGGGTTGTTGATTAGCTGCCTAACTCGACAACAAAGGGGGACAACTTTTTTACTGCTATTCTTCCGCACCGTTACGTTTATTTGCGGGGTTTGACGCGACTGGTGGGCTGGGCCTGCCAGGGGTCATCCGGCCAGTGGTGCTTTGGGTAGCGGCCGCGGAGCTCTTTTTTTACCTCATGGTAGGCGCTTTCCCAGAAGCCGCGCAGATCCTGGGTGATCTGCATGGGACGCTTAGCCGGGGAGAGGAGATGGAGCAGCACTGGCACTGTGTTGTGGCAGACCTTCGGGGTATCGGCCAGCCCGAACATCTCTTGTAGACGCACGGCCAGCACCGGCGATTCGCCTGGGATGTAACGTAAGCGAATCCTGGAACCGCTGGGCACCGTGAGATGGGTGGGGGCTTCCCGGTCTAACTGGCTTTGTTGGTGCCAGTCAAGCCGGGCGGCAAGAATGGAGAAAAGGTCGAGTTTTTTGAGTTGTTCCGCGCTTCTCATCCCGGTGAGATATGGGACCAGCCACTGTTCAAGACTCTGCCACAGACTGGCATCCGAGACATCCGGCCAGCCCGCGTTCGGTTGCCAGAGGCGCATGCTTTCCATGCGTGCCTGCAACTCTCTCGCCTTGTCGTTCCAGGGCAGGGCCGTCAGGCCAAGGCTGCGGAGGCCGGAGAGTAAGGCGATTAGTACTGCCTCGGCTGAGGGCTTGGCCAGAGGGGCGGTTTCCAGGACCAACTCCTCCAGCCGCAGGAGACGCTGGGCCCTCACTGTACTGCTCTGTTCCTCCCAGTACACTTTGTCTTCCCGTTGCAGTCGGGTGGCGAACAGGGTCAAAAGGGATCCCTTGGCAAGGGGAGCGGCGAGAAAGATCCGGCCCTCGGTTTTGCCGGCGTCAAGCTCTGCCACTGCCAGATATTCGTGGCTGACAAGTCGGTCATGGGCAGGTAGAAGCGCGCCGCGTCCTGAGGTCAGCTTGTATTGGCCCCGGCCCTCGGTGCGGCGCTGAGCGATCCGGTCCGGGAAGGCCAGCGCCAGAAGTTCGCCCGCGGTCGCTGTTGGTCTTGTTTCTCCACCTTTGCGTCTGACTCTGACGGGTTTGGGTAGATGGTCAAGAAGTTGTCGGCTGGTCTGTGTCACCCTGCGACAGGCATCGGTATCCGCTTCAAGGGTTTTGCTTGCCGCTGGTCCTTCAGCGCGGAAGACTTCCAGGGCATGGAGCCGATTTTCGATATCAGCCGAACGGTCCTGGCCCTTGAGGATGTCGCGTTCCGAGAGCAGGGCAGCAAGGTCGCAGGCCAGGCCGCTTGCGCCATGTTCCGCAGCCGCCATCAGCATGTGGCCAAGGCGTGGGTGGGTCGGTAGTTCAGCTATTTTTCGGCCAAGAGGGGTGATATGCCCTTGGTGATCCAAGGCGCCAAGGGACAGAAGCACTGATTGTGCCTGGGTGAAGTGCCCGGTTGGCGGAGGGTCGAGCCAGCGCAGGCGGGCAGGGTCATGCACCCCCCAACGGGTCAGATCCAGGACCAGCTGGCTCAGATCGGCGGCCAGGATCTCCGGTGGCTCGAAGCGCTTTAAGCTATGGTCCTCGCCGATGCTCCACAGGCGGAAACAGTAACCAGGGCCCAAGCGTCCGGCCCGACCGGCGCGCTGAGTGGCTGAGGCGTGCGAGATGCGCTGGGTGGTCAGGCGGCTTAGGCCGCTGTTGGGGTCGAACTGCGGGCTTCGTTTCCAGCCACTGTCTACCACGGTATGAATGCCTTCGATGGTAATGCTGGTTTCGGCGATGGGGGTGGCCAGAATGATGCGGCGGCGGCCCTTGGGGTCTGGCAGTACCGCAGCGGTCTGGGCGGCAAGGCTTAGATCACCATAGATGAGGTGGATGGCGATTTCGCCTGGCGACAGGGCCGCAGTCAATAATGTCTGGGTATGTCTGATCTCCGCCGCGCCAGGAAGAAAAGCTAGGATATCGCCCGGCTGCTCGTTCAGGGCCCTGTGGATGACCGTGGTCACCTGCCTGGCGATCTCGCGCGGGTGAGGCGGGAGCAGTTGCCCACTCCGACAGTATTCAACCCCTACCGGGTAGCTCTGGCCCTTGCCCATGACCACCGGGGCGTTATCCAGCAATTGGCTGATCGCCCCGGTGTCCAGGGTGGCGGACATGATCAGGAGTTTAAGATCATCCCGCAGGCTGGTCATCACGTCAAGACATAAGGCCAGGGTCAGATCCCCCTGCAGGCTGCGCTCGTGGAACTCGTCAAAAATCACCAGCCCCACCCCGGTCAGCTCTGGGTCATCCTGAATTTGGCGGGTGAGAATCCCCTCGGTGACTACTTCTATCCTGGTTGCCGCCGAAATCTTTGCTTCAAAACGGACCCGGTAGCCCACGGTCTGGCCGACCACTTCACCCAGTTGTCTGGCCATGAAGGAGGCTGCCAGGCGGGCCGCCAGCCGACGCGGTTCGAGCATGAGAATGGTTCGTCCCGCCAGCCAGGGTTCGTCCATCAGGGCCAGAGGTGCTACCGTGGTTTTGCCTGAACCGGGCGGGGCGCTGAGGATTACCGCCTTGTGGCTGGTCAGACTGGTTCGCAGCGGAGGCAGAATTTCGTGGATGGGGAGGGTGGAATTCAAGCTGATTTGGAGATCAGAGTGGTGAACGGGGACGGCGAGTTCGGAAATCTGAGCTTGGCTACGCGGAAAATTGTTCATGAGCTCATTATTCCACGAATGGTCAGGTGTCTGGGGAAAATTACGGTTCACTGCAAGTCTGGGTCGGCAGCTGGCGCCTCCCTGCAGGCATCAAAGAAAACCATGATAATCGCCAGAATCACCGGCCCTGCCATTAAGCCGGACAAGCCGAAGGCTAAAATTCCGCCCAGCACCCCGAAGACAATCAGCAGAATGGGCAGTTTTGCTTTGCCGCTGATGAACCAGGGGCGCAGAATATTGTCGATGCTGCTGACCACCAGCACCCCCCAGGTTATGAGAAGCAATCCGTGCAGCATCTGTCCCTGCATCAGCAGGTAGATTGCCCCGGGGAGCCAGATCAGGGCGGTGCCTATGAACGGGATCGGAGCGCAGATTGCCATCAGGGTGCCGAAGAGAAAGGGGGAGGGAAGCCCGGCAACCCAAAAGCCGAGGCCGCCGAGGGCACCCTGTGCCAGGCAGGTCAGGATGACTCCGTACGTCACCGCTCTCAGCACCCTGATCACGGTTGCACTCATGGCTGTCTGGAGTGTCTCATTGAGGGGAACTATCAGCCAGAAGCGGTGCAGAAAACGCTGCCCGTCCTTGTAGATAAAAAAGAGGGTGATCAATAGCAGGACTACCTTGAATACGAATCCCAGGAAATTTTTAACGATGCCGCTGGAATAGTTGAGTATGAAGGCGATTCCTTTCTTGATGGCTTGCAGGAGCATGTCATTTAATTCCAGATTGAGTGAGTCGGTCAGCGGTCGGAGTCTTTCCCGCCAGGCGGCCACCGAGGGATGACTCATGATGTTCGCCAGAGCAAGACCGGATGTCCCGTTGGACGCACGTTCCAGATATTGATACGCCAACGCGGCTTCCTGGGTCAGGGAGAAGATTAAGCCCAACAGGGGAATAATCAGTGCCAGAAGAACGGCTGTTGTCATTAGTGTCGCGGCTGCAACCTCGCGTCCGTGACAGCGAGCGAGGAGCTTTTCGTAAAATGGATAGGTGATGATGCCGATTGTGCCGGCCCAGACGAGCATGGCAAGGAAAGGGGAAAAAATGGCGAACAGCAGGTACATGAACAACACGGTAACGGTGTATGCCAACAGTGTAGTGAATAAGGTGCGGTCCATGTCAACTCCAACGCATTGGTTGCCCAAAAAACCCGCACCGTCCGTAGTTGGCGGCGCGGGTTTGCTGTTTGATATCGATTGTGACTATTTTACTGTAACGCGTCTGCTGCTTTCGTGGAAGAGGAACTTGCCCTTGCCCGCTTCCAGCTTGTCCAGTTCGCCGCCGGCCGGAAGATGCCACAGGCTCACAACCACGTCCAGCTCCTTGGCCATGACATTGCGGATCTTCTTGCCGTCCTTGTCCATATCCTCATAAGGGAATTTGATCTCAAAGGTCTCGGCCCGGGTTTGCCCCGGCTGCAAAGTGGTATCCCGCAGCATGCCGGATTTGCGGTGCGGTCCGTAGACCATCTTGTCACCTCTGCCCTTAGCCGGGGATTGGGGCATGTAGATTTTTTGTTGGTTGAATACAGTCTTGCCGTCTTTGGTTTTCGCGGTCACATCCAGGACCAGCCGGTTGGGAGACGGTCAGCCATCTGGGATGCGGTGGCCGGCGTGACTGGTCATCTTTACCGTCAGCACTGCGGTGGGCACCGAGTCGCCCGCCTTGGGCAGGAAGGAGTAGCCGCGCGCATCCACCTCGACCTTGACCGCGCTTTTGGCCACCGCCGGGTCACGATAGCCGGGCATGAGATGGCCGTGGCCGTCCTTTTTTATATGACAGTCCTGACAGGTCTCGCTGCCGCCCGAAGGCACATAGGCATGGAGATAGCTGCCGTAGAGGGTGGCGCACTGGGTTGGCTCTTTTAGATCGAAATTCGGGCCAAGACCGTGACACTGGCCGCACATGATCGACTCCGGCATGGTGGCGCTTTTTTTGAGTTTGGTAAATTTGCTGTCCGGATGGGTGCCATCCTTGCTGCCATAGACCGCATTCGGGTCGATTTCTCCGTCGGTCCACTTGTGGATCAGGGCCTTCTGGTTATGGCAGATCAGGCAGTTGATGCCGACCTTGGCCAGTTTTTTCCTGGCGTCTTCGTCACCCGCGGCGCCGTCGATGGCCGCCTGGGCGATCTCCCTGGCCACCGCATCGGTGGCGTCCTTTAGTTGCGGCAGATGGCACTTGGCGCAGATCATCAGGTTCTCAACGGTGAGATCCTTAACCTCCTTGGCCCCGGAATGGGTGTACTCCTTGAGTAGCCCATCCTTGACCGTGCTGGCGATGGTGGCCATGGTTCGGGGAGAGCCGACCAAGGAGGCGGCATGGTAGGATTTTTCCCATTCTGAAAAGATCTTGGCGTGGCAGCTTTTACAGGACGAGACATCATACATCTTGGCCAGTTCATCGATGGAATTCGCCTTTTTCCCGGCGGCAAAAGCCGCAGGGGGCAGCAGGACGATTGCCGCTGCCAATCCGAAACGTAGCAGCTTCATGTACACCCTCCTCTTTTTGATTTTTTCCTCCATGGCAACAGTTCCAGTCTCCCGGTTTGAGACAACGTATCGGCACCTCCTTTTTGGTTTTTATGGGAGACGGAAGAGTTTGCCCTCCATGTAACAACAGGACAGCGGTTAGGCGAAAGGATCAAGTACAGGCTAAGCCGCACCATAAAGATGCCGGTGCTTTTTTTATTATACTGAAAAGTGCTTTTTTTCAAAAATAAATACGATGCCGGCAAGAAATATAATGAACACGGTGCGACAATTTACCGCATTTCCCCGGTATTATTTCTATGGTACTCCTACCACAAAGTGATATGAGTGCCGTTCTGTCCAACAGGGACATGTCGGGACTCAACGGTAGAGCGAGGCTATAGCCTCATAACAAAGGAGGAAGTGTCAATGTCTATGGAAGAGAAAATGGACGACAATGGTGTATCCCGTCGGCAGGTCATGATCGGAGTTGGGGCTCTGGCGGCAGGCGCGGCCCTCACCCATTTCGGCGGTATGGTTAATTCAGCCCAGGCCATTGGCTGCAGCTCCGAGAAATGGCCCTGGCCTTATGTTAAACTCGATCCCACTAAGACCGCGGAAATTTGCTACAAAGAATGGTATCGGGTGTTCTGCGGCGCTGCGGTAATCAACAGCGTTTTCGGCCAGCTTCGGGAGAAAGTAGGCGAGCCCTATCAGTCTTTCCCTGCCGATTCCTTTGTTTTTCTTGAGGGTGGTCAGGTAGGTTGGGGAACAATCTGCGGTTCGCCGGCCGGTGCCAATATCGTTGCTAACTGCATCATCGGTCCCCGGATTGCCGGGGATACTGCCGGTCATAAGATCTCCGAGGATATTATGCAATGGTATTCCGAGGCCTCCATGCCAGTCTTTATGCCGAAGGAGCCTAAAATTACCGCCGAATTGCCTAAGACCATCAGCAATTCTCCCCTGTGCCACATCTCGGTGGGCAAATGGATGAAGGCGGCGAACAAACCCATCGGCAGCGCGGAACGTAAGGACCGTTGCGCCAGGGTTGCAGCCAGCACTGCCTATCATCTGGTGGAATTGCTCAACGAGTGGAAGGACGGCAAGTACGTAGCAAAGGCTACCCATATGCCAGTGAAGGATTTCGGCATCACCTCGCAGATGAATTGCATGGAATGTCATGGCAGCAATATCCCCACCCCGCCGATGGCCAAGAAGTAGGATCTGGCAGGTCAACCACGGTCCGTTTTGTATCCTGTCTCCCAGCGTTGCATTTTGCCATAATCGTGCATTATGCAATACCTGGGAGACCAGGGTACTGTCCTGTAATACCTCTCAGCCTCACTCACGGTAATATTTTCCCTTGTATTTTCGCGGACTTTTCTTGAGTTGATTTTCTATCTTTATTCGTCTCCTGTTCTCTGGCACCAACCTTGCTTTAGCATGACAGTAAAGCAGGGACAACGCTCAGACAGCGCCGTCCTCACCACCCTAATCGTGCATACAGGAGAAAGAGTATGGCAATGGCAAAAAATATGTTTTTGGTACCAGCCCTGGCAGCAGTCACGCTGGCACTCATGACCGGCCAGGCGGCCGCAACCAAAGCGCAGTCCCCCTCCCAGACCGGCAAGAACTGTGTCAAATGTCACCAGGCCGAGGCTGGCACCCTTCGGGGCTTCATGAAGGCTGGCAGCCAGACGGACAACAGCTTTGCGGTGCAGGTGGACAATGACACCTGGAATGTCAGCTATGATGCTTCCACCAAACTGGCCAAGAACCTGACCAGCGCCAAGGAGATCGGCGATGGCAGGATCATCATGGTCAAGATCAGGGAGGAAGGCGGCAAGAATGTGGCTACTGAGCTGAGCTACAAGACTCCCGAGGCCTACAGCGACCCGGCCAAGGTGATCGAGGCCGGCGAATTGATCAGCCTGCTCAAGAAAGATCCCAAAAAAGCCAACTACGCCCTCCTCGATGTGCGCGGCGTTTCCTACTTCGAAGAGGGGCATCTGCCCGGCGCGGTGGTCATCCCCAACTACCGTTTCGCCAAATACAAGGACCGGCTGCCCAAGGACAAGAACACCCTGATCGTCACCTACTGCAACGGCTACACCTGCTCCATGTCCCCCAATTTCGCCAGGGTGCTCATGGAGGGCTACGGCTACAAGAATGTAAAAATGTTTTCTACCGGCTTTCCGTCCTGGCGGACCACCGGCGAACCGGTGCACACCGAGCCGGAATTTGTCAAATACGTGATGGACAGTGGCCAGAAGGATTCCTTTGTCCTGGTTGATCTGCGCAGCCCGGACAAGGCCAAGGCTGAGCACCTCCCCGGCGCGGTCAACCTGCCGGCTTCTGATATGAAGGCGGTATGGCAGGCGATGCCTTCCGATAAGAAGGCCCGGATAATCCTTTACAGCGACAACATGGCCGAGGCGGAAAAGGCCATGCGCGCTCTGCGGGTAAACACCTATGACGTGGTCTCGGTTCTGGCCGGCGGCGTCAAGGGCTGGAAGGCCAAGGGCTACCCGGTGGCGGCCAACAGTCTGGCAGCCGAGGTGAAGTACAAAAAGCAGCTTATCCCCGGCCAGATCGGTGTTGATGAGTTCAAGGCCATTGCCAAAAACATCCCGGCCGACAAGGTGGTGCTGGACGTACGCCGTCCCGACGAGCGGGCCAATCGCGGCAAGATCGCCGGGGCCATCAATATACCGGTGGACACCCTGGACGCCCGCTGGAGTGAGTTGCCCAAGGACAAGGAGATTATCGTCCACTGTCAGGACGGCCCCAGGGCCAGCGTGGCCTTCGATGTCCTGAAAGAACATGGGGTCAAGGCCCGCTACCTCTTCGGCGGCTTCAAGTGGAACAAGGACGGTTCCTACGAGGTGCAGGGCAAGTAAATCATGTGCAGACTGAAATCCGGGAGGCCCCTTCTCCTCCAGGATTTGAGGGTGGCAGCGCCTGGCTTGCTGATGGCCAGGCGCTGTTTTTTATAATTTTTATTGCAATTTGCAATGATTGAGGTTGAATGCTTTTTATGACTAAACATTCTGCCAAGATCGTCATCCTGGTTTTCTTCACCGTTTTCCTAAGCCGTCTGTCGCCGGCCCACGGGGAGGAGCTTATTTTCAGCACCCACCCCTTTGCCAACCCCGCCGCCATTCACAAGATCTTCCAGCCTTTGATCGAATATCTGGGCAGAGAGACGGGCGTTGCCATCCGCATCAGGATTGCTCCCAGCTATACCGCGCATGTTACTGCCGTGGGCCAGGGCAAGGCCGATCTGGCCTTTGTCGGGCCAGCCCCTTATGTGCGGATCAAGGATAAATTCGGCGGGGTCGAACTTCTGGCCCGCTTGCGGATGACGGACGATATCAGCGACAAGGTGGTGGTGGTCTGTCAAGCCTCGGTGCCGTTTGCCTCCCTTGCCGCTCTGCGAGGAAAAACCTTTGCCTTTGGCGATCCCCAGTCTTACGGCAGCCATTACCTGCCGCGCTGGCTCCTGCGCAACAGCGGCGTGCCGGTCAGCGCCCTGGCCGCCTACGATTATGTCAAAAGCCACGATAATGTCATCCTTTCGGTGCTGCATGGTGATTTCGATGCCGGCGGCGTGCGCCTGGATGTGTACCGCAAATATGCCGACCGGCCCCTGCGGGTGCTGGCTGGCCCCTTTCTTACCCCGCCTCACGCCTTGATCTGCCGCGCCTCTTTGCCTCAGGCTCTGCAGGATAAGTTGCGTCAAAGTCTGCTTGCCCTGCGTGACCGTGAGGTGCTTGCCCGGATCGATCCGGCCATGCAGAGATTCGAGAAGGTGACGGACAGCGATTTTAACCCGGCCCGGCAGGTTATCAACGTTATCGAGGCCAGATGAACGTAAGCATCCAGCAGCACCACATCTGCTTTGTTATCGGTTTGCTC